>ERZ1046367.697-NODE-697-length-21575-cov-4.937732_pt1 | contig 21575 bp, 24 predicted proteins | sample MGYA00383091_ERZ1046367 | MGnify/ENA primary metagenome ERZ1046367 (study PRJEB29581, sample SAMEA5548361) | metagenome | biome: marine; feature: coastal; material: water | depth 50 m | study: Short-term variability in the microbial, nano- and picoplankton... | reverse complement strand
AGCGGCATTCCTCCTGATTCACAGAGCTGAATTCCTACGCCTTGTTTCTCTAATTCTTCAACTGTAGCAAGGCAATCGATGGTGCTGCGAAATAATCGGTCCATTCTGTAAGCAATTATCTGCTTGATTTTGTGCTTAGCGATGAACGCCTTCATCTGCTTACCAGCAGGTCTTGACCACAGTGGAGTCTTGGCACTGATGCCACTATCAATGAAAATGTGAGTATTTGGAAGCAGAAAATTCTGATATTGTGCGTGAAGTTTGCCTCTGGCAATCTGCGCTTTGAGGCTTACACCTTGGTTGGCTTGGCGAGTTGTTGAAACTCGAATATAGAGAACGCACGGTTCTGCTTGGGTCTGCTTGCTCATCGCTCCATATGTTACACCTTTGCTATATACGCCCACGCGCTTCTGACTTCCATTGACAATCGGGCTGTGTGTCCTTGTCATTCTGCTTGCAGAAGCAGAAGTAAAAGTGGATTTTCGGGTTGCTATATGGTCGGCCATACTGCACAGTGTGTCGGAGAGATCTCAGCCCTCAAGAACTACAGAATCTATATTCGACGAGTTTAAGCAATTGGCTTGATTGGGAAGATCAATGTCAATCATAGCAGCATACAACGAAGCCTGGGATAACGCAGATGTCGAAGCACTTGGAGAACTCATTCACGATGAATGTGTCTTCAATCCACACGTTGGTGGAATCACCATGAGTAAATCCGATATTTTGGGATTTGTCGGAGGCGGAAGCACTCCACAATCAGAAAACAACAGAATCTTGTTTGAGAATGATGAAGTTGGCGTTGCTCATTCAATTGTTCACTTTGCAAACGATTCGGACTCGGAAGCAGTCATGTCCTTTATGCGATTCAAAGACGGGAAGATCATCCTCATGGAAACTGGAGCAACTCCACTTTCTGATGATTACAAACTCGTCGGTACTGAGTGAAGCAACAAGTCGTTTCTTTCTTCCTGAGGCCTTAATCAAGGGTCTATAAGAGACCTGATGTAATCGTGGAAACATGAGAAGAGTACTCCTGCCGCTTCTTCTCATAGTTCTGTTCAGCTTAAATGCTCAAGCAGAAACATATCGAATCTCTGGAAAGGCAACGTATGCAGACAATACACCTGTTGCTTTGGAATATGTCTATGTTGAATGTGAACCAGGAATTATCGATTGTTATCAGTATCGTGGAACCAATGCCATAACAGATACATATGGCTATTTTACACTGATTCTTGATGTTGATGCTGAAGAAGATGATCTGGATATTCAACTCAGTTTGCGAGGTGAGAATGTTACGCATACAATCGATATTAGCAAGCATCAGAATTCGAATGAAAATCAAGTGTATCAAAACATTCAACTTGAACAGAATCCACCTCCATCCGGGGTATTCATGGGCTTTGGTTGCGTTATTGTCTTGTTTACACTCGTCTTCATTTCCGTCATACTAAGGACTGGTCGTCGTTTAACAACAAAACAAGGTCGAATGGAATTCATGGGTTACAAACAGGCTAAGCAACTCCAATGTCCAACATGTAATGAGATGATATTGCAACATCAATTGGTGATGCATTTGATCGTTGAACACGACATGGAACCAGAAGATGCAGGTAAATTGACTGGAACGGTCATGAGACGTACGTGGTCTGAAGAGGAATGAAAACAAAGAAATCAGTCAAATATTTTCCAAAGCATCAAAACCCCACCTGCGAACCCTTGGCTCATGGAGGCAGACCAAGAGGTCGTGGCTGCGTGGGATTCCCTACGAGAGCATTGGTTGATTCCAACAACTGGTAAAAAGGCCCCTAAGAACTTGTTTTACAACTTTCTTCGACTCTCAATCGTGCCTCTTTTCCGCTTTATGATTCGATTAAGAGTTCGTGGAGATTCAAACATTCCACGTAAAGGCTCAGTCATTCTTGCTGCAAACCATTTATCTCACGTTGATCCTATTCTTGTGATTATCTCATCTCGCAGAACGACGCACTATCTTGCAAAGGATGGTCACTTCCAAAAAGCTTGGACTCGCTTTGTCATGAAGAGTACTGGACAAATAGAGACACAGCGAGAGAGTGGTGGATTGGATGCGCTTTCCAGTGCTGCTGATGTTCTTGACCAAGGACGTGCACTCGGTATTTTCCCAGAAGGAACCCGCTCGAAGCGTGAGGAAGCACCGTTCTTGCTTCCTGGCAAGACTGGTGTGGCTCGCCTCGCTGCATCCTATCCGCATACTGTTGTGGTTCCAATTGCGATTATCGGCAGTCGTGATATGATGAAACCTCAAGAGCACAAACTTCCACGATTGCATCGTACTGTTCATTTCAATGCTGGAGAAGGTGTCACTTGGTATCAGTGGCTTGTGGATTCGAATGGTGGAAACCAAACTTCAGAAGCATTGCTTCAACTTTCAAAGAAAGAAGAACATGAAATCCGTGCCGAATTGGCAGCACTGTATCGTCGTTTTACAGACCAAATAATGGGAAGCATAAGCGGATTAGGCGCTCCTTAGTCGGAGGTAACCCTCAAGGGCTTCCATCACTGGAACATGGTTGGTGGAATCATGGACGAGTATCTCAAACTGATGCAACATATCCTCGATGAAGGTGTTGAAAAGCAAGACCGAACTGGTACAGGCACCCTTTCTGTCTTCGGATATCAGATGAGATTTGACCTGCAAAAGGGATTCCCCATGGTGACGACGAAGAAACTTCATCTTCGTTCAATCGTCCATGAACTTCTTTGGTTCATCAAGGGGGATACGAACGTGCAATACCTTCAGGAAAATGGCGTTCGTATCTGGAACGAATGGGCTGATGAGAATGGCGACCTTGGTCCTGTTTATGGAAAACAATGGCGTAAGTGGGAATCAAAGGATGGACGCATCATCGATCAACTCGAACAAGCCATTGACCAAATCAAGAACAATCCAAACAGTCGTCGAATCATCGTATCCGCTTGGAACGTTGGTGAACTTGATGAAATGGCTTTGATGCCATGTCACGCATTCTTCCAATTCCATGTCGCTAATGGAAGGCTCAATTGCCAGTTGTATCAACGAAGTGCAGATGTCTTCTTGGGCGTTCCATTCAACATTGCATCCTATGCATTGCTCACCCATATGATGGCTCAAGTGTGTGGCCTTGAAGCAGGAACATTTGTCCATACACTCGGTGATGCTCATCTGTACATGAACCATCTTGATCAGGCGAGAGAGCAAGTAAGTAGGGAACCACTTGCATTGCCAACAATCAAACTCGATTCAACCATAACAAGCATTGATGATTTCACTTTTGAGAGTCTTGAAGTCATTGGATACGAACATCTCCCACACATCTCAGCTCCAATCTCGGTGTGAGTTCTATGCAGCGAAAGATGATTCTTGCAATGGATCTTGATGGATGCATTGGCAAGAATGATGGATTACCATGGAGACTTCGAGCAGATATGCTTCGATTCAAGCGCCTTACAATTGGAGAGGGAAACAATGCAGTCTTGATGGGAAGGACCACTTGGGAAAGTCTTCCAGAAGCATATCGACCTCTTGAGAATAGATTGAATATTGTTGTAACTCGAAACGAGGAATATACCGTGGAAGGAGCATATTTGTCCTCTTCTATAGAAAATGGAATAAGCCACGCAGAGAAGAATTCATCGGAGATTTGTTGGATCATTGGAGGCGCCAATGTCTACGAACAATGCAGAGATGTTGTTGATGAGATTCATTTGACTATGGTTGAAACGAATCAGTCAGGAAACGTACGAGTTGGACGCTTCAGTGAAAACGATTGGGAGTTCGAAGTTGTAGAAACAGTTCCTTCTGATGATAAAAATGAGCATGAATCGACATATATGATTCTTCGAAGAAGATCATGAACCATCGTATTCAGTGACTCGAATACCAAGCCTACCTTGTCGAGCAGGACGTTGCATAATTCGTTCTACTTTCTTATCGAAAGCATCTTTGAGATCGATCTTCATTGCTAGAGAATGCCCCATGAGGAGAATCATAACATCTGCCATCTCTTCTGCAACTTCTTCAATTGGTTTGTTCTTGGTGACAGCTGCTGCGAGTTCACCCAATTCTTCTACGGTTAATGCAATCCGATAGCCCATGTCATGGCCGTTGTTTCCTGCGAAGTCATGCTTGTGATGGAAAGCTGCTACGCGTTGCATCATGTTGGTCCATATGTCTTCATCTGTGGATGAGAGCCACGATTCTACTGAGAAGGGTTCCATAGTGAGTGGTGCACAGGAACGCACTAAATCATTGTGTCAGCAGAGAAGTGATGCATGACCAGACGGGTCCAAGCCTGCTGTTGGCTTCAGCAGATACGGATTCATGGTTCAAATCCGCAGTTGCATCCCCTGGTTCTCTGCCAGCAGCCCAGTTTGAACCAATGAGTAAGGATGCGTAGGGGAGTTCGACTTCTCTGCACAGTTTCGCTTCCCGTGGCATCGTCATGCCGACAACTTCTCCGCCGAGTCGATCGATTGCTTCTACTTCAGCAGCAGTTTCAAATTGAGGTCCTTGGGCTAACCAATAGGTAAATCTGAGCCGTTCATCTGAAAGGTTCTGGATTCCTCGAAGTGTGGATTCAAGGTGTTGATTCATATCTTCATCAAATGGAACTGTAACTGAAGTGAATTGTGCTTTCTCATCGTGGAAGGTTGTTGTTTGTCCTGTGAAGTCGATGTATTGGTCAGCAATACCAACTCGGCCAGGAGGGAAATCAGCAGCAACACATCCTACAGAGCAGATTGAAAGTACTGCGTCGACTTGTGCATGCTTCAAAGCCCAGATGTTTGCATGATGATTGATCACGTGTGGCGGCTTACTTGCTGAACCGTCGTTATGATGGCGTTGTAAAAAGACAAGCGTCTTCTCTTCAGAACTGTGTTTGAGTCGGAAGGATTTGAGTGGAACTATTCCATAAGGAGTTTCAACATTAAATGAATCAGTGGCTAGTACTTCTAGACCTGCTTCACTGAATGGTTGGCCTGTAGCCATGTTCAATAAACCAGTTCCACCGATGACGGCCATGCGCTGCATGACTATCCCAATCGCTCAACGATTGTCAAATGTTCGCTGCTTATTCTTGCAAACGCTCGATTAACTCAGCCTTCTTTCCGGAGACAGGCTTACCTGCTTCCTTGAGAAGTTCCTTGAGTTGAGCAACGGTCATTGAACTGTAGTCTACTGATGCTTCAGCAGGTGCTTCTTCAACAACTTCTTCAGCGGCAGGTGCTTCTTCAGCGGCAGGTGCTTCAGCAACTTCAGCAGGTGCTTCTGCGACTTCTTCTGTTGTCTCTTCTTCTGCGTCTTCAGATTCTTCATCTTCCATTGCTTCAGCGAGTGCAGCAGCCTTCTTGGCCTTGATTTCAGCAGCGCTTCTTGCTTCTTGAGCATGAATCTCGTCAAGAGTTGGTCCTGCATCCATAGTTACACCAGCTTGGAGAAGTTGGCTCTTACGGATAACAACTGACTTGCAAGGATAGATGCTCTTGATCGAATTTTGAATATTGGATTCAAGAGAACCATCAAGCATTGCAACTTGCAAACCATCGTAAGTTGATTTAGCGATAAATCCACGAACAACGTCTCGGGTCTTGGAGCGAATTGCTTGCTTAACTGATGTTTGTACACGCTTTTGCGTGATGATCAGTGGCTTGATTCGAACAAGGTAACCGTCTTCAGTGACTGCATCCATAACGTCGTCAATCTTTCCACGGTATCGACGAATTTGTCGGCGGATGTGGTTTGTTTGGTGATGATGTCCAACGAAAGTTGTCAATGCATCTTGTCCTGCTGTATCGGTGACACGGAATCGAAGCATAACATGCATCTTTGTGAAATCACCGTTGAATTCTTGTTGGGTCATCTCGTAGACACGTCCCATGATGTGTTCGTCTGACTCACCGATGGTCTCTCCAATGTTTTGGAAATTCCAAGGGCTTCGAGGAGCTCGAATGGTGTACCAACGCTTTGTCTTCCACTTATCTTTCTGCTTACGGGCTGCTGCTCGCGCTTTTGCGCTCATCTTCTTTGCCATGTCACTCATCTCGGAGGTGTCTTGAGGGGGCTACCCCTCTTGCAATTCGACGACATACCTCTCCTATTTGAAGAAGATTGATGGAAAGAACGAGCGGTAAACCTCTTGACCTAGTCATTTCGTGGTTGATTTATGGGCATCCTTCACATCAATGCTACGACTAGCGTCCATGAATTGCAAGACATTAATTTGGTCACAGAAGCCCTTGAATGGTTTACTGGGACGGAGTGGGACGTTGATATGACCTCATCATATCATGGCCCGAAGGTGGCTTTGCTCAGCACACTTGTCCAAAAAAATAAACTCGTTTCGGAATTTATTCAACGACTTGGAGATGACGCCTCCAAACACATCCGAGAACAACTTGAACAACGCATGGACGAGAGCAATGTCATTCATGCACGGTTTGATCTGGAGAAAATCGTTGGACAAGCGGTTTCTTTGACGCCACAAGATCATAACGGACCTGTTATCAAAGTCCGAATGAAGGTTGCAGTCTATCCTGGGCAAGATGTAATGGACATAGCCACACAAGTTTTCGAGTGATATTTTCGGCTATCCTAAACTCTTATGGTGCGATGAACAGCATTCAAGTAGGTGATGACACTGGAAAAGTCATGACTCACGTCGTCACATCAGCATGTATGAATCACAAGTACCAAGATTGCGTCGCAGTGTGCCCTGTCGAAGCATTCCGTGAAATGGACACCTACCTCGTTATCGATCCAGACGAATGCATTGACTGTGGAGCATGCGTACCTGAGTGCCCTGTCGAAGCAATTTTTGCTGACACCGATGTTCCTGATGAAGAAGAAGCGTGGATTGACCGAAACGAGCAAGAGGCTGCGGATGCAGAAGTCGCTGAAGGCGATTCTCCTGTTCTCGGCTCCTGATTTTCATTGTGGTAGTTAACCAACCTTCTTGAAGGGTTAAACCTCCCATCGGGATGAGAGCCATGACACATACAGATTTCTCCCAACTCCGACACGGAAGCGACCTCCTCAAGAGAGGGTTTGCTCGAATGCAACAAGGCGGTGTCATAATGGACGTTGTTGATGCTGAACAAGCAGCGATTGCCGAAGAAGCTGGTGCTGTTGCAGTCATGGCCTTGGAACGTGTTCCTGCCGACATTCGCTCTGCCGGTGGAGTCGCTCGCATGAGTCATCCTGACATGATTCAAGGCATTCTAGATTGCACATCTATCCCGGTCATGGCCAAGGCACGTATTGGTCACGAAGGGGAAGCGCGTATTCTCGAATCAATGGGCGTTGACATGGTCGATGAGTCCGAAGTACTCACTCCAGCAGATCCATTCTTCCATATCGATAAGAAATCCTACGAGATTCCCTTCGTCTGTGGAGCTACAGAACTTGGTGAAGCAGTTCGTCGAATTTACGAAGGTGCTGCAATGATTCGAACCAAGGGAGAAGCAGGAACTGGAAATCTTGTTGCTGCCGTCACACATTCTCGATTGATCACTCAAGAGATAAAGCAAGTTCAGTCAATGAGTAGTGACCTACTTGATGAAACTGCTGATCTTATCGCAGAGCGCTATCGAGTCCTTGCAAACACTTCCAAACTCCCAGGCACTCATCTTGAGACACCATTCGGTCCTATCGATGATGCAATGCGTTCTTCTCTACGCTCGATTCTTGATGAAGTCAAGGAACTTGGTCGACTTCCAGTCGTCACATTCTCCGCAGGTGGAATCGCTACTCCAGCAGATGCATCCCACATGATGCGAATGGGTATGGATGGAATATTCGTAGGCTCTGGAATTTTCAAGTCTGACGACCCCCCTACTATGGCCGATGCAATAGTTATGGCAACCGCTCATTACAACGATGGTGCGAAAGTTGCTGAAGCAATGGCCATGACAAAAGGCGATCCTATGAAGGGCGATGAACTTGAAACCCTAGAAGTACGACTTGACCAACGTGGTTGGTGAATCACTCCAATGGCGTATCGACTGAAAGGTCACCAAGGGTCCACTTTAGGGTCTTGATTACACCTTCGAGTGCTTTGTAATTACGAACGGCATCCTTCATGCCTTCTCGGTCTCCACGTTGGCGACATTCCTCAAACCAACCTTTCCATTCTGTCATCTTTCGCTCAGCGCGACCAAGCATGGCTTCAATCTCTTCCCATGTTCGGTCATAGGTACGCTTTGCTGACATGGTGCGAGTCAATGAGCGAGGGTATTAGAACCCAATCCCTACATTCATCTCACAAGATGCGGTTATCGTCACTTTTCAAGCACTCGTTATCCCCGAGAACAAGATTTGTTGCAGAAATATTGTCTTCAACGATTGCTCCTGGCGAGAGAATACATCCTGAAAGTGAAACATTTGAGCCAACGCTGGCACCCTGCATGAGCACAGTTTCATGAAGAGATGATTCATTTCCAACCGAACAATCGGTTGCAACGATTGATTTGTGAAGTTCAACATTTGAACCAAGATGCGCATTGTTCGAAACAAAGGAACCATTTCCATCGACTGAACCATCGGGCATTGGGAATGGCAAACTATTGCGTTGTTCGATCAAAACATGTTGTGCTCGAATCAGCTCATCGGGCGAACCAACATCAAACCAAACACCATTGATGGCTTTTGCATACATTGGCCAACCCATTTCCAAAAGACGAGGAAAGAGATTCTTTGAGAAATCATACTTCTCTCCTTCTGGAACAAGAGCCATCACTTCCGGTTCAAGAATATACAAACCAGCATTGATCACATTGGAAAAGGCTTCTTCTGGAGTTGGCTTTTCTTTGAACTTTCGAATAAATCCTTCACGAAGTTCTCCATCAACATCACCCTCTGTGGAAGTTGAAAGACCTACAATACCAAATGGACTTGGATCTTCTACTTCCCAAAGAGCCATTGTGGCTTTTGCTCCGCTTTCTTTGTGTGCTCGCAGGAGAGCAGCCACATCGAATGAAGCGACTGAATCTCCAGAACCAATGATGACTGTGTTTGTAATCTCTTCCATGAGGAGTCGAACAGAACCCGCAGTCCCCATAGGTGTATGCTCTTGATTGATACGTCCAGTGGTGGATTCCGTGTTCCATTGCTCAACATGGGCTGCAAGCATATCACCACGATATCCAGTTGTAACAATAAGGGAATCAACACCACCCTGAATCATTGAATCTTTTACAAAATCAATAACCGGTCGTCCAAGAACTTCGACCATAGGTTTGGGCCGAGCATCGGTAATTGGCCTTAGGCGGGAACCTTGTCCACCGGCCATTATGATTCCAAGCATGTCAATCAACGACGGCGACCAGCAGACATGTCTACTCGACGCATCTTCTTCTTTCCACCACGGCGTGGAGGAGGATTGTTTGCAGTTGTTTCTTCCTTACCCATACCACCAAAGGTGAGCGTTCCTTTGTCAAGAAGACTTGAAATCAATCCTTCTGCGACTTCTTCAGATTCAGCACCAGTCTTTAGACTCTTAGAAACTGCTTCATTGTGGTCAGTCATCCATGATTTACGCTCTTCACGAGCCATGTTGAGTTCATCTCTGGCCTTGTTAACATCGGTCATCATCTCATCGATTTTAGCATGTGTGTCATCTGCTTTTCCACGAAGAGCTACGTATTCATTGTGGTGACGATCGCCTTCTGCCTTGAGGAAATCTCGGTGAGAAAAGGCTTCATCAACCTCTTTTGATTTTTCATCAGCACGACCAACGGCTTCGAGCATTGCTTGGTGTGAAGCATCGGCTTCAGCTTTGAGTGTCTTAATTGCAGAATCAAGGTCATCAAGATCGACTGCAACCAGTTCAAATGCTTCAACATCAGGAGATAACTCTTCCATTCGACGACTCATTTGCTTGATTTTTTCCATGGTCTCTTTTTCTTTCTTAGGACCCATCGCGGACGTGTTGTAGAGATTCTCCAAGTTCGTAATATCTCGCTTCAATTGAGCGTGTTCTGCTGTTGCGCTCTTCTTCTCGCTCTTTTCACCACGTCGTCCTTTTGCTTGGCCGATGATGGAGCGAATTTGATCTTGGATTGCATTTCGCTTTTCCTTGAACAATCGGATTTCTGCACGAATGGTTTTCACTTCTGCAAGTACAAGTTCAACCTTTTCTTTGTGTTCTTTGTATTGCCCTTGGACTGCGTTACGCTGATCTGCAGCAGAACGTGCTTCTGAACTGAAATTGTTACGTATATCACGCAACTTGCGAACCTTTGCTTCCATAGCATGCAAGCGGTCGCGTAAGTCAGCATCTGGGCGTTCTTCTGCTTGGTCTTTGGAACCCAACATACCACTGCGTAGTGGTTTTGCATTTCAAACCTATGGATTCAAGAAGGACCTTCAAACATTGAAAATATCGAGGAGTTCAAGCACTGCTCCAAAGCCAATAACCAATGAACCGAGCAACTGACTGGTTACCGATATGGAACGACGCAATCTCGATTTGAACTCGTTACGGACATTGACGTTTATTTGTCGGCCGATGAGCAAGTCACCACTTGGCTCTTCCAAACGTACAGAAACTGTAGCGTCACCAAACCGTTCAGGAAGGAGCGTCTGCCACGCCATGGTACCATCCTTAAGCAATCCAGTCATCTTACCCAGAACATCCTCATTTCCTTCAGCAGCAATAGGGAGTGATTCTGAAGACCACCAGACTTCCTTTCCAGGAGCAAGTTCGTATCGCATCGAAATTTCATGGGGACGGAAATCCGGAGATTGAACACGGAACACAACTGTTTTGCTCTTCTTGGAAAGATTATGCATGAAGACAAATAGATTTGCTCTCTTCGTAACGACGTTTTCAAGATCGACTTCGAAAACAAGGTCCTTCAAAGCAGATGGTCTTCCAAATTCCATATCCTGTTCAATACGATCGACCAGTCTGAAAAATGCTGGACATTGCGTCCTTGCGTGCTCAATCAATTCAAGCCATAATTCAAGACTGAAGGATTCTTCATCGAGAAGGGCTTGTATTCCATCTTCTTTTATGACTTCTTCAAATTCAAGTTTCATCGTCTTTGAATCCATTCCATTGTAGTGTCGATAGAGTGTCATGAGAATCTTTTCTCGTGCAAAGTCATGCTTAACCCCACGCTTGACATGACTTTGGACCGTACGCATCAACAAATCGTATTTGGAACGAAGCAAAGGGTCGAGGTGGGTTCGAATCATATCATCAAATACACTTTCTAGAGTGGACGGGTGAACAGGCGCCTCAAATGCGTCTAACAAACCGGATTTGTTGACCATATTGAATCGGTGCTGTCTGGTGGACATGTGTAATCCAAGGGCAAGCATGTGAAGGCCCCAAGACATGATGAAGATGTTTCTGCCGAGTGAATTATCGAGTCCAAAGAGAAGAACAAAACCGAACCCAATGCAACCGAATACAGCACTCGTAAATGAAAGAGAATGCAATCGTATTTGGGTCTGGATACGGTGTGCCATTCCATCATAACCGTGCAATGCCTCAATACTTTGGTGCTGTTCTTGGGAGATTTTAATCGCCTGTGTAAAAGCAGAATTGGAGAGTGAAATTCTATAACGATGCAAACCTAGTACAAACAACCATCCAAGCCCTACAACTGAACCTAGCAGCAGCAAGCTTGTACTGAATGATTGCCCAAGGGAAGGCTCGATACTCGACTCCCACCAATTCGGATCGGTTCCTTCGTAGGCCCATGCTCCGAGGAGTATGAAGAGAGAAAAGATGGGAAGAAGCAAAGTTAAGCGTAATCCAGAAGAGAGGATTTGGTTATCTATGGAAAGAAGAAACCGTTCCCGTTCTAAAAGAGGAGACTCCAAAACGGAGGGTAAAGATGAATCGACTGTCTCGCTCACGAACATCCCTTGAGAACATGAGTCAAAAGCGTTCGTCCTGTTAGAGAAGGAAATCGATTGGATTTACCAGTCAATGCAAACGTACGATGATTGAATCGGATATGCCTGACTCGAGTTCAATGATTGTTCCATTCACCTCATATCGTGAGGAACCAAGTGATTTGATAACAGAGCCAAGGGCCAAGCGTTCTCCAAAGAGTTCAATCAGTTCTTCAGAAGCAAGAAGCCCTGCAATTGTGGCTACTTGCCCAACTGGGAGTGATGAAAGAGAGGCATGTCCGCTCAGCTTTTTCGAGATTCTTTCGCCAATATCCTTGCTTGGCTCGGGTATTTCTCTGCCACTAGGATCAAGTTCTGGATCGCCGAGTAAGACGGTTAATGCTACTTCTAAATCATCATCAATTGCATGTTCGAGACGGCAGGCTGTTTCGTGCGCATCTCCATCAAAAGGTATTCGTTCAAGAAGAACTTCTGCAAGTCTGTGCCTTCGTTTCATCGTACGGCCATGAATCAAACCTTTCTCAGTCAATCGAGCACCTTTGTAGCGCACATAATCGATGAAGCCTTTGACGGAGAGTCGCTGAATCATTTCGGTTGCAGAAGCAGGCGATACGCCGAGGCGCTCTGCTAGATCTCCAGTCCGTACTCGTGAATGCGGATCTGATTCATAGAACTCATACATGGTCTCAAGATACTCATCCTCGAATTCTTGAAAATGACCCGCCATAGAAATCCCACGTATTTACTTGATTCAATATTTTGGTTATTCGTTCTGCTTAGCAGAGAAAACGGTGGAACAAGATGGGCATCGAACAGAACCACCATAATCAGAAGGCACACGGAGCGTTGATGAGCATTCAGGACAAGAAATCTCGACCTTGGAAGGCGTAGTTTCAATGAGTTCTAAATCCTCAAATTCATCATCCAATTCGATTTCATCCTCGACCTCTGCTTCAACATCAAAGCGTTCGGAGCAATCAGGACAACGTACTGTTCCCGAATAGTCCCCAGGTATACGCAACGTCCGTTCACAAGATGGGCATGACCGTTCAACAGATTCAACCTCTTTCTTGGCGACCTTTTTGCTCTCTTTCTTTTTCTTTTTAGACACTCCCGTCTCAGAACCAGGTGCACGTCGCAAATGAAGAACCAAAATGATGGCTGCAGAAGTGGCTATGCCTCCCCCTAATGCAACCCAAGGAATTTCAAAGCCTTCTTCTTCAACTTCTTTTGCTTCAACGGTAAAACTCTTTTCAGATTCAAGCACTGAATTATCAAAAGTCCATTGTGCAGTCAACATAAGTTCGGCTCCAGTTGGCACCTTGAACGTGAGATCGACTTTGGAAGTCGAGCCTGCAGTCAGAACGGAGGTGGTTGATTGGGCAAGGATGGTCCCATCAGAATCAATCAAGAGCATCTCTCCTGTTGGCCCAGATAATTGACCTGTATTTTCAAGATCAATCGTCACAGTAGCCGTGCTTCCTTCTTCCATTTGACGAGGAATTGTAATCGGATTAATCGACATAGAATACAATGATTCATCACCTGAAAGGGATGAAGTAGCGATGAAACTCGATGTGGAAGCAGTCCACCCCACAGGGCTCATTCGTAGGATCACCTCGGAGCCAGGGACCTCACCAATCGCTGTCTGTCCCGTAATAATTCCTGAGCCGAGTGTAACGATTTGTTCTGAAACAAATACATCTGTTCCAGAGACTCTGTACCCATATCGAAGCTTGACATCCCGTGGGACTCCGTTATCAATTGATACATTCCATCCGATGGTAACTTCGCCTTGTGCTTCGATGGCAATGACTTCAGCGAACATGGCCTGTTCTGCACTTACATCAACTGAGAACGTCCCATTCAATCCACTTAGTACAATTCCATCCGAAGAGCGTATCATCCAATGATAGTCTTGAAGTCCTGACTCGTCCAAGATGAAAGAAAGAGCGATATCACCCGCCTGGCCTTGTTCAAGCGTAATTGACGTGTTAGCGACAAGAACATCAAGGTTTGAACGAACTTCCAAAGTAGCTTGTCCTGATGTGTTTCCTTGATTCCTAAGCAAAAGAGAAAGATCGATTTGATCATCAACATGCCACGGGCCACCAATCAATGCCAAGCCAGAAGGACCAGCCCCATCAAAAATCGCTGATTCAAGGTCTTCGAGCGTATATGTAGCAAGACCACTGTTTGTTGCGCCATTTCGATCACCCATGAACATACATTGAAGGATTCCTGGACGAGCAGTGAATGTAATTAACTGAACTGCATCACCGTCTATAGAGAGAAGTGTTGATTGGTTGAGGACTTCATCTTCCTCGAAATTACAAACGGTAAAGCCGTCGAATGAGCGTTCACCATCGAGATTTGTTCGTGTAACATTGAACGAAACCTCAGACCCTGCGACGACATTTTCTGTAACAAGATGCAACGAGATGGTTGCGTTTGGCAACGGAGGAGGGCCAATAGCAGAGATAAGAGAAAGAGATGAGGTAGATTCATTCATCGAGATATTAATCCACATTTCCCCTTCAACAACCATACTTGTTGATTGGAATTCAAGCACAACAGTCGATGTTCCATTGACAAGAACGTTTGGATAATGAAGAGTCTCGTTCCAGGTCTCTTGGCCAACATCAAGAACAAACGATTCAATTCCATCAACATCACCAACATTTTCGATTGGAATTTCGACTTGAATGTGATCACCTTGGCGGATTGTAGAATTCGTTGTAAGTTGACCCAAAGAATCCACACCAGAGAGCGTGATTGCTGAAGTACCCACGAAATCAATCGATGATGGGGATAGACGCTGCAATGATACAGTTGTTTCAGAAACAAAGCCATTCGAGAGTTCACCTATGTCTCCAAACAATTCCAGATGCAGTTCCATATATCCGAAGTCAAGATCAGTCAACGGAATCAAAACGGTCTTGATTTGATTACCAGAGAGAGAATGGGATTGATTTTCGGACCACAACATTTGCCCGCTCAAATCGAGTAGGGTTGCGTTCACAAAGACGGTTCCCGCAGAGTTATTCTGCTCAACAAGATCGAACGATACGTTGGTTGAATTTCCCAAAAAGGAAGAAGAGTCATCAAAATTTAGAGTTGACTCTTGCACCAAAATCAAACCACTGGAAGCCTGAACTGTTGGCAAGCAGAGTACTGAACACAACAAAAGTCCAGCCAGGAAGATATGAGAGATAAATCCCCGTTGGCCTTCCATACATTGCTTGAACTCATGGGGGTTCTTGAGCATGATGCCGAAATATGTTACAGCGGGAGGTTTATTCAAGGTTGCAGAGTCGGCGAAACATATGACGCCCGAGGAGCTTTTGGCCATCACGCCTGAGTTTCTAGCGAAAGCCATACTCCACAGACGAGAACGTCTTGCTCTGGAAATCCCAGAACAACTCGATGCAAGAACAAATGAACTTACAGAAGCAGCGGCAATTGCGAGGGTTGCAAAAGAGAAAAGAGACTCTGTAAACAACAAGGTTTCTTCCCTTAAACGAGAACGAAATGATGCTCAAGCAAAAGCCAAACTCCTTTTCTTAGAGGCAAATTCAATTCGCGAAAATGCACCAAAGACGAAAGGTGGAAGTGAACCTGAACCTGAATGGGCAAAGGAGCGTTTACAACAACGGCTTGATGCTCTCGACCTCACACTCCAAACAAACTGGGGCACACATATTGACGAACGAGCGACCCTAAGCGAAATGAAGAATCTCGTGCGTGAACATGAGGCGTGGGTCGAAAAGAGAAAGGAATCGTTCTCTGAAATTCATAAAATGATTGAACTTAGGGATAAAGCAAAACAATTGCTCGAATCTGCAGACAAAGCTCATCAAGCAATGGTACAACTTCACGATGAGAATCAAATTTTCCACGACACATACGTCGATAATGAACGAAAGAGAAAACATGCTGATGGGCGTACGACACGTCTCGCCCAAGCCCTTGATGAAAGTCAACGCGGAATCGATTTTTGGAAAGGGACATTGGATTCAGGATTTCATGAATTGTTAGTCGATGCTCAACGTGTCAATGAAGGCGGCAAATCTACTCGTGCACTGGCACGAGAGCGACGGAAGCAATCTGAACAACAAGCAGGGGGAGAAGAAGAATGACCGTCTGTAGAACCACTGGTTTAACCGTGGAACAACAAGAGCGTTGGCCGTTCTTGTACAGCCATCTTTCAACCGATATCGAGATTCCTTCTCTGACCAATGTTGATGAACAGTTCATTATCGAAATGGACAAAGAGATCAGTAAGGTTCTCAAAAAAGTCGGTGATGGAAAAGCCAAAAGTAGAGAATCACTTACTCGCCACCTTACAGGGCTATTACAACGTAGATTTCAGAGGAATGCCAAGGTCCAAGCATTTGGTTCATCGGTCACTGGACTTTCATTGGGCACAGGAGATCTCGACCTATGTCTTTCATTCAAAAGAGAGCAGCCCAAGAAAGTCCTTCGAAAGATTGCGGGATTATTGAGGGAAGAAGGAATGATGGATATACAGCAAATTCCCAAGGCTAAAATCCCTATTGTGAAATTTACTGATTCACGTTCTGGCCTTGATGTTGATATTTCTATTGAGAATCGTTTAGCGATTTACAACTCCAAGATGCTCAAGGGTTATGCACAAGACAAGCGAGTACGTGAATTCATTCTAATGATTAAGTATTGGGCCAGTCGAAGAGGTATCAATACTGCGTTTGAAGGGACCCTCTCCTCCTATGCATGGACATTGATTAGCATCCAACATTTACAGATGACAAATCCACCCGTTGCACCAAATAGGCAAAAGGGTGGAAAACAAAACCTCATTGAAATCAACGGGGATTCATTTGACATCTCAAACGATGCTTCTCCATTTGAATCAAAAAATCAGCAAACCCTCGCTTCACTTCTCATCGCCTTCTTCGATCGATTCGCTACACGATGGGATTGGAATGAAATGGTTGTTTCAATACGAAATGGTGGCCCATTGAATGCAGAGAAGAAGAAGTGGACGCACACGGGACCCCTTCCACTTGAAATCGTCACAGGTCAATCCAAAAATCGAATGGAGCATATCATGCCTATTGAGGATCCGTTTGACCATGAACATGACCTCTCTCGAGTCGTCAAAGCTGAAGGTGCAATGACAATCCAAGAAGAATTGATGCGAGCACTCCATTTACTTTCGCAAGGAAATTCCTGGAAGGACATATGTGCTCCGGTTATGGAGATTGATGAAGAACCTGAAGACTTCTTCCATGACCTTAGAAGCAAAAATACAGACTTATTGAAACAACGTGTCGAAGAAATGAAGGCAGAAGTTGTTCAAGTCGAGGAGCGTATACATTCACTGGTCACTGAGCGTCAAAACTCCAAAGAGTTGCTGGACCTCCTTCGTGGCACTCTACAAGAAACACGGAACGTCAAATCTAATCGGCAATCAATACTTGCAGAATTACGACCACTCAGTATGAAAGTGCAGGAGTTGCGACAAACACGAGATGGAATTAATGACCGTATTGCGATTCCAACAAAGCGAATTCAGCAAGAAATGGTTCGTATGTTTGACTCCCTTACTTCCGAAGTCGATGTGTTCAACACACAAAGCCTGGGAAGAGAGAAAGGAGATTTCTCATATTTCTTTGAATTACAAGCCATGTACAAGGCTTCGATTGAATCCAATCAAGCCCACCAAGAATTCATTCGCTTGCGAAGAGAACAGAACAAAGAATACAAGGCCCTGAAAAACACAAATTCACAAGAAGAGGATGTACTCAATCGACTGATAGAGAAAAATCCTGAACTCAAGGGCATCAATTTACATCCTAAAACCGTCAAAGAGTTCCAACAAAACGCTAATAAATTGCAGAAATCGATCAACATACAATATTCCAACAAGCATGAACTAAAGCGAGAAATTGGTCGAATTGAAGCATGGATACGCATAGCCTCAAGCAAAGGAAATCAGCGCCAACGTAAGGATTCCAAACCTCGAGAAAGCCGTCGTCAAGCACCAACTGTGAACATTAACGAAGTAAGAGAACGAGCTTCCACAGGTGGGTCATTTTCTTTGAATGAACTCGATGCTCTGCTATCAAAGGGTGGACTTTCTGGAATTGAATCTAAAGAGAAAACATCAACCTCGAGTCAATCAGTTCGACGTAAATCTGGACGTAAAAAATCCACCTACCGTGTCGACCCGAGACAAGGTCGAAAGCGTGGAAAGAAACAATCACGGAATTGATTCGATGGACATTGGATGGCGAGAAGGTCTTGCTCCAAAAGAACTCACCGTTGAATGGATACAATCGATCCAGAAGTTGTTCCTCGAAGGAACTGGTGAGCAATACTTTGCGGGTTCAATACAGTCGTTGCCTGTCCCTAAATGGGAGGGGAATCTGATGCTTTTCGATTCAATGGAAGAGACACCCGAATCGATGAGAGGCTTACTATGGACGACCCCTTTCAAGGAAGATACTGTTCGAGTTGTGTCATTTGTTCTCGATGCTGGATCACGAGAAAAAGGATGGGGCAGTAGGGCGTGGAATACACTTATCCGAACACTCGAAGTCACACAATACACAACAATCCAACTTGAAGTTAGGGCCACGAATACAAGGGCAATTGAATTCTATAGAAAAAGAGGCTTGGAGGTTATTCAAGAACTTAATGGATACTACAACACTGGATTAGGCTACATGATGCGGGGGCCTCTACAAACATTCAACCCGCAATGAATATACACTCGATGCTCAAGTTGTCATCATATGGCAGTTGACGTTGAATCAATTCGACAACTCCCCAAGGTTCGTTCAGTAGATTGGCTGAAACCTGGTCAAGTAATTTCCAACTTGGGATACGAAACGTTGTGTGACTTACTGGACTCAAGGAAAAGAATGACGCTCATTGGTAAGAACGGATGTGTCATCATCACCTCGGTGAATGAAGACCTATTGATCATACAATCCGAACCGAATGTAAATCTGGGTTCAATTGATATTATCCTCGATGCCAATTAGACCTCACTTTTCATTCAACAATTATCAAGATTACCGATATTTTTCATGTTTTTATTGACCAATTTCCCCTCTTCAATTCTTCCTTATGGAGTGAAGGGGTTAAATGGGTGAGGTCGGTCGCTTGGCCGTAGCATATCTAGCATATGCCAACACCAGAGTGTGAAGAGAATGGATGATTTCAAAGAAATGTTCGAAAAGCGACGCTCAATACTCGACGAAAAAGCAACCCATTACCGTGAAGATCGTGATGGATGGAATGAAAAGACCAAGGAACTTGTTTCCCAGAGAAATGAATTCAATGCAGAGGTTCGTGTTCTTATTTCAGAATCTGAAAAGCAAAAGCAGCAACGTGAAAAAATGAACGAAGTCGTTCGAGACAAGAAGGTTCTGCGAACTGAAGCAAGCACAAAAGTTTCCAAAATTCGTGACCAAATGAACGCTGAACGAGGCGAAGAAGCCCCTGCAGAGCGTGGACCAAGAGGTCGCCGTGAGCGCCCTGTCACACTGCAATCTCTATCCAAAGAATTCTCTCGTCTAGAGCGAGAATTTGAGCGTGGAGAACATACTGGTAAGAACGAAGGAAAGGTCATGAAGCGACTCAAAGAGTTGAATTCTCAAATCCGTAAGATGAAGGAAGATCAATCCGGGAAAGGGGATACAGGTTCGGACAACGAAAACCTCAGTCTTGCTCGAAAAGAACACGATGATGCGCATCAAGCCGTACAAGAAGCTGCATCTGCTGCACAAGAAGCTCACGACCTTATGCTCCAATGGGACAAAGAAGTCAACAAGCAACGTGAGAGAGCAAACTCGAAGCATCGTGAATTGCGTAACACCAAACAAGAAGCTGACAAGGCTCACCGATTCTATATCGTTTCACTTCGATGCCTGCATTCAATCCAAGACATGATGCGTGCTCGACGTGGAGCTGATGCTGGAGAAGGCACACGCCCAACCGCTCGTGTTGAAGTTCAAGATCTGATGAGTAAACTCATGTCCGGTGACACACTCACAACAGAAGAACTGATGGAATTGCAACGCTTCGATTGAAACTGTCTCTCCGATGGTATCAAAGACCTATGTCGATGAGAAGGAGTTGAGTACCATGCTACAACGTGATGACATTGCAGCAATTATCGAAGAATACGATCGTATGAAATTACGTATCGGAATGACAGCATCACACTCCGCACTAGACATCTGTGATGGAGGAATTGAAGAAGGATTCCCAACTGTAGCTTACTGTCAAGAAGGCCGTGAAAAAACCTACTCGCAATATTTCAAAACCAAGCGTTCCAGTTCTGGACGTGTACTTCGTGGGATGGTTGACAAAGCAATCGTCTTGCCATCATTCAATGATGTTATGATGGAATCAATGCAAGCAGAGATGAGAAAAAGAAATGTCGTCTACATTCCAAACCGTTCATTCACCTCATATTCAACAATCGAAGATGTTGAAAATACTTTCAAAGTACCTCTCTTTGGTTCAAGAAACATGTTGCGCATGGAAGAGCGAACAGAAGAACAAGATTACTATTGGATTCTCGACAAAGCTGGACTTCCATATCCTGAAGCAATTGAAAACCCAGAAGATATTGATTGCTTAGTCATTGTCAAACTTCATCACGCACAGAAGAAACTTGAGCGTGGATTCTTTACATGTGCCTCATATCAAGAATATCAAGAGAAATCTCAAGTCCTCCTCAAGGATGGGATCATTGACCAATCCTCTCTTGACGGTGCACGAATCGAAAAGTACGTCATTGGACCAGTGTTCAATCTCAACTTCTTCTACAGCCCACTTGCAGAGCCAGGGGAACAACTCGAACTGTTAGGAGTCGATTGGAGATTCGAATCATCACTAGACGGACATGTACGATTACCTGCTCCTCAGCAGATGACCATGCCAGACAATCAAAAGATTCCAGAAATGACGGTTGTTGGACACAATACAGCAACCATTCGAGAGTCTCTTCTTGAACGTGCATTTGAACTTGGAGAGAGATTCATCAAGGCGAGTAAAGAGCACTATGACCCTGGAATCATAGGCCCATTTTGTCTTCAGACCTGTATTGACAAGGACATGAACTATTGGATTTACGATGTTGCTCCACGATTGGGTGGAGGAACAAACGTCCACGTCAACGTGGGACATCCATACGGAAACGCCTTGTGGAGAAAACCAATGAGCAGCGGCCGAAGAATCGCAATGGAATTGAGAATGGCTGCTGAACAAGATCGCCTTCTGGAAGTACTTACTTGAGATCAAGCTAGAATCGTCTAAAGAAGTGGTTCTAAGTTCCCGGTGATTAACAAAAAGACGAGTACGACTTGCAAACAAACAACAGTCCAACATGTAACGACTGTCTTACTTGCAAGATTTGTACCTGGATGTCCAGGATTTGAAAGTGTCATTTTTTTCTCATTAATGGCTTGTACTAAGCAAGGTATTGACATGAGGAAAAGTAGTAGCCAAAAACTCGCTATGGCTCCGATGATCAACCAGACAGAATTTGTCTTCGGTAAAGGTTGTTCAATACCGGATTCCTCCTGAGGCTCGAAAGAATTAATTTCAACACTTGCTGGCTGTATCGGTTCCATATTTCCAAATATGTGCACCACGATTATTACACTTCTCTATAACATCAACCTCA
>ERZ1046367.688-NODE-688-length-21798-cov-15.581520_pt1 | contig 21798 bp, 27 predicted proteins | sample MGYA00383091_ERZ1046367 | MGnify/ENA primary metagenome ERZ1046367 (study PRJEB29581, sample SAMEA5548361) | metagenome | biome: marine; feature: coastal; material: water | depth 50 m | study: Short-term variability in the microbial, nano- and picoplankton... | reverse complement strand
TTAGCTGCTGTTTTCTTTGCTGGTTTTCTTTTTGCTACTTTCTTTTTAGCTGCTGTTTTCTTTGCTGGTTTTCTTTTTGCTACTTTCTTTTTAGCTGCTGCTCTTTCAGCTGCTTTCTTTCTAGCGGCTGCTCTTTCAGCTGCTTTCTTTCTAGCGGCTGCTCTTTCAGCTGCTTTCTTTCTAGCGGCTGCTCTTTCAGCTGCTTTTCGTTTCTTTATCAAATATTCCTTAAGTTTTGTAAAGGCTTTATCAAGAACTTTTTTAGCAGTTTCTTCTGCTTTTGTTTTTTTCTCAAATTCTTTTGCTAATTTTTCAGCAGTTTTATGACTCGTAGTAATTGTTTCTCTCAAAGAAGGTTTTGATTTTAATTGTTTTTGGATTTTTGTACTAATTTTAGATTTAATATCAGAATATTGAGCAACATCAAGTGCAATTTTTTTTGCTGTTTTTTGCCTACTTTGAATCTCAGTTGCCAATTCATCAATATGACCATATATTGAACGCAATCTAGCCTCAACAGTTTGTTTTTCTTCAGTATTTTCAGAAAACTCTATCTCTTGTTTCATCTGTTCAATTTCATCTTTTTCTCGAGATAGTCTCTCTTCAGCTGATTTTACGAGTCTTTCAATACTATCTAATTGAGATGTTTTTTGAGTAAGAATTTCTAAAGCATCAGAAATAGATTCTCGTTCTGATTCTATTTTTTTATCAATTGAATGTAAACCAGAAAGTGAACGTCTTTCAGTAGAACGTACTTGATTAAGTTGTTTTTCAACCTTCTTTCGAAGTTTTGTTGCTTCATTTTTTTTCTGACGTAACGTTAACACAAGTTTTTCTAAGGATGCCAATAATTCAATCAAGACTAAATGTCGGTTAAGTGGGTAATATGATTAGGATTTGACTTTCAAGTTAAGAAAATTAACCATTATTGATCGCCAAAATCATTTTTTTAAAAAATATTAGTTAAGAGATTTCAATAATATCATGGATTTCCATCCAAAAGAACTTCCAATTTCAAAAACATATGATCTAAAAGATGAAAAAGATGCATCAGATGCAGTTGAAGATATGGTAAAAATGGGATTTGATGGAAGAAAAGATGGATTCAAAGTATTAATGCCAAAAGAAACTAAGCTTGCAAAAAGAATAGGATATACAGTTACAACAGGAATTACACAGGGACTTAGACAAGAAAATAAAGTTCGAGACATCAAGTACTGGACATATCATCATGATGATGAACATTATGCAATTGTTTTGATTAGCAATACAGTTTTGACTGAATTAGGTTTTTGATTTTTCAAAAAATTTGTAAAGTTTTGTTCTTTGAGCCATTACACCAGCTAGCATCACTCCAATTACAGCACCACCAATCACATCCATTGGATAATGCTGTAAAACATAGATTCGGCTAATTGAGATCATTACAGGATATAGAAACAGCAGATATGCTCCACGGGGGAACCTCTCAGATAATGCATAACCCAAAATAACTCCAATAATCATAGCTCTTGCTGCAGATCCAGATGGATAGGATGCATCAAACCCACCTTCACAAAATAAGGCAAAAGTATCGCGGCTAATACTAACAGGGAAAGGAGCACCATCATATTCAAAATCAGGCCTATCTCGGTCAACACCACATTTGATATATCCAGTAAGAAGAGTTGCAAGAACAAGTAGAATCATCAAAGTAATTCCAATTCTACGAGTTTTAGGAATTATTAGAAGTATAATTCCAAATATCAACATGTTAAAGACATCCCCACTTTCATTCACATACTGCATAAAGAGATCAAGAGAAGGATTACCTACATTTTCAGAAAAAAATAACATTGTGTTTTGATCAAAACTTTCAGTTATTCCAGAATTAACAATTGCAGTAAGAACTAGAAATAAAAACACCAATAAGACGAATGAACGTGACCTGATATCAAAAAGCCAATTTTGCAATTAATTAAACCTCAAGTACTAGTCTTTTAATTTTTGTCAATGATAAGTTTTGTAAATACAAATCACAAATTAGAAAAATTTGATGAAAATAATTCTGATCGGCTTAAAGAATTTAACCAAGTGAATAATAGAAAAGTTGTGAAGGTACTCACATTAGATGATTTTGATTTAAAAGGTAAAACTGTTTTTTTGCGAGTGGACATGAATTGTCCAATTGATCCAAATACAATGGAGATTTTAGGTACCAAAAGAATAGAAGAATTAATTGAAACTTTAGAATCATTAAAAGATGCAAAAGTTGTTGTTGCATCACATCAAGGCAGAGTTGGAAATAATGATTATACAGGAATGGACAAACATGCAAAAGTTCTAGAAAAATTAATGAATAAAAAAATAAAATATGTTGAAGATACAATTGGTGAAGCAGCACAAGAAGCAATCAGAAATTTAGAAGATGGTGAAATTTTACTTTTAGATAATCTTAGATTATGTGCAGAAGAGAATTATGAATTTTCACCAGAGAATGCAGCTAATACAATCATGGTATCTCGATTATCAAAATTGTTTGATCTTTGTATTTTAGATTCATTTCCTAGTGCTCATAGGTCACATCCATCAATTATTGGATTCCCACAAGTTCTACCAGCATGTGCAGGCAGAATTGTTGAAAGAGAAGTTAAGAATCTTGATGAGATAATGACAGTAGCAAAAGCACCACATGTCATTGTACTTGGAGGGTCCAAAGTTCCAGACAGACTAGAAGCAATCAAATTACTAATTCAAAATGGTCGTGCAGATCATGTTCTATTAACAGGATTGATTGCAAATGTGTTTATGCGAGCACAAGCCAGAATCAAATCTCCACTTGGAATTAAAAGAGAGGAAGAGGTTGTTGCCAAAGCTCATTCGTTAATTGGGGAATATCCAGATGTGTTTGCAACACCAGTAGACATTGCAATTGACAAAGATGGAGAAAGAGTAGAGATGGATGTAAGAGAAATTGGCAAAAGTGATAAAATTTTTGATCTAGGTCCAAAAACTATAGAATATTATTCAAAATTGATTTCAGGGGCAGGAACTGTATTTATCAGTGGACCTGCAGGATTTTTTGAAAAAGAAAATTTCAGTTATGGAACAAAAGCATTACTAGATTCTGTTGCAAATTCCATGGCAACAACAATTGTTAGTGGAGGTCATTTAACAACAGCACTAAAGCAACAAGGATTAGCAGATAAAATCAATCACATTAGTACTGCAGGGGGAGCATTAGTACTATATCTTACTGGAGAAAAATTACCAATGATCAAAGCATTAGAAGATGCTGCAATGAAATATAGATCTAAATAGAAGATTTACAAGAAGAGTTAGGACATTTTCTATCCTCAGAAGTTCCAAGATAAATTTCAAGGTTACAAGAATTACAATGTAATGTCTCAACAGGTTCAAAGAGTTTCAACCAGATAGTAGTAAAATTTTGGGCAATATTTCTAGCAAGACCAGAATCACATAATTCATTGAAAAAAGATTCAACATCATCAATTATCCACGAAGGATCAATATCACCATCTTCTTGAATTATTTCAAAAATTTGATCATTTGAAAATCTAGAATCAACATCATTAAATTTTTCAAAGATTATTTTTCTTATTTGAAGTTCAATTGGCGTTTTAGGAGTAAAATCACTCATACTAATAGAGACTAGCAGCCTCATCTTTTAATTTATCCATATCTAAAGAATCATCCATATGGTTTCCAAGATATGTGTAAAGTGCAGATTTTAGAACCTTTAGTGACAACAATGCACATTTTATTCGAACAGCCTGTAAGTGTTCAAGACCTAATTCACTCAAAACATCATTTTTTTCAATTTTTCGAACATCATCAAGACTTTTTCCTTTAGTAATTTCAGTAAGTACTGAAGAGCAAGCCATACAAATTGCACATCCTTTTCCATGAAATTTGATATCAGAAACTTTGTCATCATCAATTTTCATATCGATATCAATACTATCACCACATAGAGGGTTGGAATCATGAAAAGTGACATCATGATCTTCAATTTTTCCATAGTTTATCGGATTCCTAGAATAATCTACAATGATCTCATGGTAAATGTCTGCATTCCCACTCATAATTTGAACACCTTTGCCACTATATTTAATGAATTGACTAGTACATCAATTTCTGCTTTAGTATTGTAAATGTAAAAGCTGGCTCTAGATGTTGCAGCAACATTTAGTCGTTCCATCAATACTTGTGCACAATGATGTCCAGACCTAACTGCAATTCCTTCCTCATCAATTATTTGAGCAACATCATGAGGATGTACATCTGCAAAATTAAATGAAATTACTCCACCACGTTTTGAAATATCTTTTGTCCCATAGATATGTAGTCCCTTAACATGAGATAATTTTTCAATTGCATATGTTGTTAATTCGATTTCATGTTGACGAACATTGTCCATACCAATCTTTGTAAGATAATCAATTGCTGCACCAAATCCTACAACATCTGCAATATTTGGAGTACCAGCTTCAAATTTGTAAGGTAAATCATTCCAAGTAGTCTCATATTTGTGGACCTCTCTAATCATATCACCACCGCCATGAAATGGGCTCATTGTTTCAAGAACTTGTTTTCTAACCCACAAAATTCCAATTCCTGTGGGTCCTAGCATTTTATGACCAGAAAATGCAAAAAAGTCACATCCCAATTTTTCAAGATCAACTTTCATGTGAGGTACAGCTTGTGCACCATCAATGAGTGTAAGAACACCTGCAGCTTTACATTTTTCAATTATTTTTTGTGCATCAGTAATGGTTCCAAGAACGTTAGACATTAAACTAAAAGTAACAAGTTTGACTTTACCAGTTGCAAGAATTCTATCAAGGTCATCTAAAATTAATTCACCATTATCATCCATTCCAATGTATTCTAGTTTAGCACCTTTTTCTTGTGTCAGTAATTGCCAAGGTACAATATTAGAATGATGTTCATATTCAGTAGTAACTATAATGTCGCCCTCTTTAATATGAGGTCTACCCCATGCATATGCAACTAAATTAATTGCCTCAGTAGTACCTCTAACAAAAATTAGTTCTTGGCGATTTTGAATATTTACAAAATTGGCAATTTTATCTCTAGTACTCTCATATGCTTCAGTTGCTTCTTCAGCTAAAGCATATACTGCTCTGTGAATATTTGCATTATGGTTTTGATAGTAATCAGTTATTGAATCAATTACTTGATTTGGTTTTTGAGTTGTTGATGCATTATCAAGATATACAAGTGGTTTGTTATCTCTAACTTTTCTTTTAAGAATTGGAAAATCTTTTCGTATATTTTCAAAGATAGATTCAGAACTTTGCAACATTAAACCTCCACGTAAATCTCGCTATCATCTATTTTAACATTATAAACAGTTAGAGGAGTTTCTGCAGGAAGGTTTTGAGGGCAACCATCTTCTAAATTAAAAACAGACAGATGTAATGGACATCGCACTCCTTCATCACTTAGAATTCCAGTAGAGAGATCAGCATCAGCATGAGTACAAATTAGATCAGTTGCGTGAATTTTGCCTTTTTGATTCACTATCAAAATTTTCTTATCATTATGAGTAAATCCAAAAAGTTGACCTTCTTTTACCTGCTCAGAATTACATGCCTTAATCCATTCTGACAAAAAATCACCTATACTTGTAGTGCTGTTCTATTTCGGTATCTTCATTGTATCTAGTTTCTTCAATTTCAACAAACTTTGCTAGTTCCTCATCAGTATTGATGGAGAGTTCACGATTATCCCATTTTGATTCAATAAGATATGCAATCCATGCTCTTACTTGAAATGACATTTTTCTTGAAAGAGGTTCTAAGAACCCTTCAACAATAGTTCTCTCAGCCTCTTCATGACTAAGACATCTAGATTTAAGATAGAAAATCTGTTCTTCATCAATTTGTGCAACAGATGCAGAGTGAGTAGCCTTAACATCATTGGTAAAAATTTCTAATCCAGGAATTGCATCAGATTTTGCATCTTTATCTAAAAGAATTGAACGTCCAGATAAAAATGAATTTGATTTAGTAGCATTTTCTTTGATTCTAATCATTCCTTTGAAAAGAGATTTTGATTTATTTCTAAGAATGGATTTTTCAACCACTCGTCCTTCAGTCTCTCTATTTTCATGATTAACATTAGTTTGAATATCAAAGGATTGTTCATTATTTCCAAAGATTACTTCTGAATCATTAGAAGATGCACCAGTTCCATTAAGGAAATATTCTATTTTGTATCGAGACAACATAGAACCAAACAAGCCTGAATACCAATTTACTTTAGCATCTTGAGCTAAATCGGTTCGTCTTGTTGAAAAGGTAACTGCATTTTGGTCCATCATTTGTAAAGTAGTGAAATCTAATTGTGCATTTGCTGCAAGATTTGTATTTAGCAGTTCAAGATATGCTTGCTGAGTTTCAGTTTTTGGAGAATACAACTCTTGAACAATTGTTGCCTTGCTGCTTTCATCTGCAAAGATAATGTTTCTAGAAATTGTAGAGTGTCCATCTTCAGATAAACATGTCAAAAAGTAAATTGGTTTATCTACAACCAAATTACGTGGAATGTGAATGAATATACCTGAATTAAAGGCGGCATTGTTTAATGCTGTAAATTTATCATCTTTTGAATTTGATGCCTCTAATGCTTTTTTTACAAGTTCAAAATTATTTTTGATTGCATCAGCAATGGATGAGATTACCAGTCCTTTAGATTTTAGTTCATCAGGAATATTGATTTTGTGAGTATTTGTTCCAATTTGAATAATACATATTTCATTTTCCAATTCCCCTAATCTTTTTTCAAGAAAACTTGGAATGCTTTGTGTAGTAAATAAAGATAAAGATACTTTTTCAGGATCCATCTTTTTTGCATCAGTATATTTATTGTAAAGAGGAGATGTTTCAATTGGAAGACTGTCATAAATGGATAGTGAATTTTTCCTATACTCTTTGAGCCAATCAGGATCATTTTGAGATATCTCATCTATATGAGTACCATTTAATTTTGATAATTCTTGAGACATGGTAATTCAGAAAATAATTTATCCGACAGAGTCATCCATTTCTAATTTGATAAGTCTGTTTAATTCAACTGCATATTCCATAGGTAGTTCTTTAGTGAAAGGTTCCATGAATCCATTAACAATTAGTGATAAAGATTCTTCTTCGGTAAAACCTCTACTCATAAGATAGAAAATTTGTTCATCACCAATTTTTCCAACTGTTGCTTCGTGAGTAATTGTTGCATCTTCTTGATTAATTTCCATGTATGGGTAAGTGTCAGTCTTTGATGTATCATCCATAAGTAATGCATCACATCGTACAGTAGATTTTACACCAGTAGATCCCTTAGCCACATGTAACATTCCTCGATAAGTGGAACGTCCATCACGTCTACTTACGGATTTTGATGTGACTTTAGAGGTGGTATTTGGTGCTAGGTGTACCATTTTAGCACCAGTATCTTGATGTTGTCCTTGTCCTGCAAAAGCAATAGAGAGTGTTTCGCCATAGGCTCTTTCTCCCATTAAATAGACACCAGGATATTTCATAGTTAATTTACTTCCAATATTTCCATCAATCCATTCAACAGTAGCACCTTCATATGCATAAGCTCGTTTAGTTACTAAATTGTAAACATCATTACTCCAGTTTTGAATTGTTGTATACCTTAATTTTGCATCTTTATGTGCAACTAATTCCACAACGGCAGAGTGTAAAGATTCTGAAGAATATACAGGAGCAGTACATCCTTCAATATAATGTACTTCTGCACCTTCATCTACAATAATCAATGTTCTTTCAAACTGACCAATGTTTTCAGCATTAATTCTAAAGTATGCTTGTAATGGCATGTCAACCTTGACACCAGGAGGTACATAGATGAAAGAACCACCACTCCAAACTGCACTGTTTAATGCTGCAAATTTGTTGTCCTCTGGAGGGATAATTTTACCAAAATATTTTTTGAATAATTCTGAATGTTCTTTAAGAGCAGCATCAGTGTCTAAAAACAAAACTCCTTGTTTTGCTAAATCTTCTCTCAAGCTATGGTATACAACTTCAGATTCATATTGTGCACCAACGCCTGCTAAGAATTTTTTCTCTGCTTCAGGAATTCCAAGTTTTTCAAATGTATTTTTTACATTTTCTGGAACATCATCCCAATTTTTTTCTGTTTTATCAGATGCTTTAGCATAATAGTAAATATTTTGGAAATCAATAGTACTGAGATCACCACCCCAAGTTGGCATTGGTTTTTTCATAAAGATTTCATACGAACGTAATCTAAAATCAAGCATCCACTGTGGTTCATCTTTCATTTTACTAATTTCAATTACAGTATCTTTAGAAAGCCCTTTCTTACTCAAATGAACATACATTTCAGTAGAATCTTTAAAGTCATATTGTGAATAATCCATATCAAGATTTTCAGTAGCCATACAAAAAATAACTCCGTTATATTATAAATACATGAGGAAAAATAGGCAAAGCTAAATAGCTTGAGCTTATTTTTTGAGGAGGTTATTATCAATTATTTAAAATTATTATTTTTTACAAGTGTGGTCGAATAGATCTAAATGGATTACATAATTTTGATTTGTAAAAGTGGAAAAGAAAATTGAGGTTAATCAACCATAGTTTTCATCATATCAAATGCACCAGAAACTGTATGAACATCAGACATAGAATGAGGTACATCAAATTTCTTTAATTCTTCAGAAGTGAATGGTCCAATAGATACCAAAGATAATTTTGAAAGATGCACTAGTAAAGAAGATTTTTCGTAATCTTTGAGCATAATATCAAAAAATCCACGAACAGAAGATGCACTAGTAAAAAGGATACCGTTTACTTTTCCTTGAGAAAATAAGTCTCTAAATCCATTCCATTGTGTAGTATCTCGAAATGCACAAACATCATACAGATGAATTTCCACAACATCAATTCCAATTTTGTTCAATAATTCTTTAAGGAAAGAATTTGCAGCACCACTTCTAGGAATAATTACTTTTTTTCCAACTGCATTTATTTGTGAAAACTCCTCACCAACTCCAACGGAAGAATGATTCTCAGGTTGATGATTTACTTTGATTCCATAAGTTTCCAAAGAAGCAGTGGTTTTTGGACCAACAGACATCACAATAGTATTTGCAACAACTAAGCGTAATTTGTCAAATTTGCCAATATCTTTTGCAGTATCAAATAGTAACTTTACAGCCTTTGAACTAAGGAATACAGAATAATCAGGATCATGTTGAGATACGGATTGTAAAAAGTCATCAACAATTTTTTCTCCTTTACTAACAAGTTCGATTGTAGGTAATGCAATTGGAGTTACATTATTTTGTTCAGACAATGCAATGAATTCAGAAGCATCATCTTTTGACCTAGTAATTGCTATTGTTTTCCCATCAAGCATTATTTCCAACCTATGGTATCAGACAAATCAACTACTTTGCCAATTATGATGTTTGTTGGAGGAGTAATTTTATTTTCTTTGATTTTTTTTGCAATATTAGTAACAGTTCCTTTAATCATTTTTTGTTTAGGAGTAGTACCATTTTGAATTACAGCAACAGGTGTTTTTTTATCCATTCCACCCATCATCAATTGTTTACAAATTACATCAATGCGAGATAATCCCATCATGATTACAATGGTATCTACAGATTTTGCTAGTCTCTTCCATTTTACAATTTCTGATTTTTTTTCAGGATCCTCATGTCCTGTTACAAACACAACAGAAGAAGCATATTTTCGATGGGTTAATGGGATTCCAGCATATGTGGCAGAACCAATTCCAGAAGTAATTCCAGGTACAATTTCATATTTCACTTTATGTTCTTTAAGAAATTCTGCTTCTTCTCCACCACGACCAAAAATAATTGGGTCTCCACCTTTTAGTCGAACCACGTTTTTCTTTGATTTTGCATATTCCACCATCAAATCATTTGTTGAATTTTGATGAGTGGTATCATCACCTACTGCTCTTCCAACATAGATTTTTTCTGTCTTTTTTGGAATCATAGAAATAATTTTTTTACTTACCAATCTATCATAAAGTACAACATCTGCTTTTTGAAGCAATTCTACTGCTCTCATTGTGATTAATTTACTATCACCAGGTCCTGCACCTACAAGGTATACTTTACCACTCATGTCTTATTCCATTCCTCCACTTTTTCCCTCCAATTTAATGCAAGATCATTTATTCCTTTTTCGTTTAATTCTTCTCCAGCACTTTTACCAATAGAATAAGGATCATTTTTGTCACCAGATTTTTTTACATGAATTGATTTTTTGCCATCAACAGAAAATGCAACTACATCAAGTGTAATTTTTTCAGTATCAGATTTTGCGTATGCACCAATTGGGAACCGACATCCAGAATCGATAAAATCAGATAATGCTCGTTCAGATTCAATTTCTAATCTAGAATTAGGATCTTCAATTTTTTTTAGCATTGAAATTGTTTCAAAATCATCTTTTCTTGCAACAATTGCTATAGCACCTTGACCAGGAGAAGGTGAAAAATCAGATATAGATAATGCAGTATACTTTACATCAATACCCAATCTGGAAATTCCAGCCTGGGCAAGTACAATTGCATCATAATTTTCTCCAGATGCTTTTTTAATTCTAGTTTCAATATTACCGCGAATTGGTTTGACTATAACATCAGGTCTCATTCTACTAACTTGAACAGCACGACGTAATGAACTAGTTCCAATAACTGCATCAGATTTAATATCAGTTAGAGAGGTGCCATCTGCAGAAATAAAGACATCATTAACTACTTCACGTTTTGGAATACATGCTAAAATTAAATTTTCATCTAATTCTGATGGGACATCTTTAAGACTATGTACTGCAAAATCAACTTCTTTTTGTGCAACTGCTTTATCAATTTCTTTTTCAAAAATTCCTTTTTGATCAATTGTAAATAATGGCCGTGAATCAGTATCTCCCTTTGTAGTAATTGTTTTGATTTCATAATTAGAATTAGGATTCATTTTTTTTAATTCAGAAATTACCCAATTTGTTTGAGCCACAGATAGTTGACTACCTCTAGCACCTACAACGTACTTCAATTCTTCACCGATTTTAGTGCATAATGATATGCATCAAGTGTTTTGTTTAGATCACTTTCAGTATGGGCATCAGAAAGAAAAACAACTTCAAACTGGGATGGTGCAATAAACACACCTTTTTTCAACAAGGATTGGAATAATTTTTGGAATTTCTTAGAATTTGCGTTTTTTGAAGTCTCATAGTTAGTTACAGGTTTGTTTGTAAAGAAAATTTGCAACATTGATGCTGTAAAATTGATTTGATGTGGGATTTTCATATCAGTTGCCATATCATCTAATGCTGTAGAAAATAACAAATTGTATCTCTCTAGTTTAGAGTAAAGTTTGTTTTTTATTTTATTTATGGTTTTGATAGATGCAATTGCAGCACTTACAGATATAGGATTTCCAGCAAAAGTACTTGCCTGATACACTTTACCACCAGGTGAAAGTAAATCCATTATCTCTTTTTTTCCACCAACTGCAGAGATAGTAAATCCATTTGATAGAGCTTTTGCCATTGTTGTAATATCAGGTTTAATTCCAAAATGTTGTTGTGCACCACCAGGTGCTACTCTAAATCCAGTAACCACTTCATCAAAAATTAATGGAATATTATTTTCTTTTGTAATTTTTCTCAAATCAGAAAGAAAATTTTTCTCAGGTAAAATTAATCCCATATTGGCAAGAATAGGTTCAACAATAACTCCTGCAATATCTTTGTGTTTTTGAATAGTTTTTTGTAAGTCTTCAATATTGTTGTATTGAACTACCAAAGTATTTTTTGAAACTTCATCTAATCCTCCATCAGAAACAGAAATTCCATTATGTGCAGAGCCTGATCCTGCTTTAACTAACACAGAATCATGAGCACCATGATAGCATCCTTCAAATTTAATTATTTTTTTCTTTTTTGTGAATCCACGTGCCAATCTAATTGCAGTCATAGTAGCTTCACCACCAGTATTGACTAAACGTACTTTGTCAATGGATGGGAAATTCCCAATGATTAATTTGGATAATTCAGTTTCAGATTCGGTTGGAGTACAATACAAAGTTCCTTTTGAGAGTTGTTTTGTGACAGATGAAATAATCTCTTTTCTTCTATGCCCCAAAAGTAAAGCACCATAACCATTGCAAAAATCAATGTATTTTTTATCATCTGCATCCCAAATATGAGAACCATTGGCTTTTTTTGTAAAAAACGGATAAGGTTCAAAATATCTAACAGGACTATTCACACCTGAAGGGATTACCTTTTTAGCATTTACAAACAATTTTTTGGAATTTTTCAACATATTGTTGTATGAAATAGTCATTATTATTCGTAATTTGATGCTCTTTGGGCACGAAATTTACCACGAAACGCAAATGCTGCAATTATTGTTCCAATAAATGGTGCACTCCAGTATAACCACAAATCACTCAACATACCAGATAATAATGCAGGAGCAAGTGCACGTGCAGGATTCATAGATGCTCCAGAAATGAATGCAAGAAACAAGATATCTAAACCAACAATTCCGCCAATAGCTACACCACTAAATCCTTTCAACCCCTTTGTATAAACAACATAAAAAATTACACCCATCAACATTGCTGATGCCAATATCTCAACTGAGAAAATCAGGAATATTGAAAAATCATAATTGGGAGCATTTGCACCAAGATTTACTTTGTCTCCAATAAATTGCAAAACAAAAAGTGAACCCAATAATGCACCAATAATTTCTGCGGTAAAATAATACAATACCTGTAATTTTGTTATGTGTCCAGTAATGTAATACCCTATTGTAACTGCAGGATTAAAATGAGCTAGAGATATTTTTCCAAATGAGTATACACCAATTAATAATGCAACAAATGGTGCAAGAGCTGCAAATGGAATTCCCAAAGAGCCATCAAAAAATTCTGCATCATAAACAATTGAACCAGTAGCAAAAACTACAAGAATAAAAGTTCCAATTAATTCAACTGTAAAAATTTGAAAGTTAGAATAAACCATTATTAATCATCAAAAGAGTCAATCATTTTCAATACCTTAGATTTGATATCATCACGAATAATTCTGACTTGTTCAATTGTTTTGTTTTTAGGATCAGAAATATTCCAATCAACTATATCTTTAACAAACAATGCAGGACAAGATTCTTTATCCATACATCCCATGTTAATTGTTTTAAATGATTGTTCAATCATATCATCAGATAATAATTTCGGAGTTTGGAAAGTCATATCAATTCCAATTTCATCCATAACAGAAACTACAATTGGATTGAGTTTTGTAGAAGGAATAGTTCCAGCACTAATTACATCAAATTTTTTCTTACCATATTTTTTAAAAAATGCCTCAGCCATTTGACTACGACCAGCGTTTTCTACGCACACAAATAGAATATTTTGAGCCAATACACCATCACATAAATATTGGTTTATATAAATATAAATTGATATGAATGGATTAAGTCTTTTGAAATGTATTTGTGATGAAACAAGATTTGAGATATTAGAATTACTTCAAAAAGATAGTGAATTATGTGTCAATGATTTTGTAGAGAAATTAAAAAAAGATCAACCGCTAATTTCACATCATCTAAAGACATTAAAAAAATGTGGAATTGTAAAATCAAGAGATGAAGGGAAAAAAGCAATGTATACAATATCTAACAAACAATTATCAGAATTAATTTCAAATGTTACAAAAACAAGTAATAGAATTCCAGTATTGTGTTCCGATAATGATTGCTGTTAAAACTTTTCAGTTCGAACTACACCAATATCACAAACATAAAGTACAAGTGCAAAATCTGCAAACATTGTTCTAGATATTTCTTCAATTACGTCAGATAGTTTTTCTTCACGCATAATTATTTCAATTTTTACATTTTTCTCAGTGTGTAATCCTTGACCTCTTAAACCACGTGCACCATTTCCTTCAACCTCATATGTGGTATACCCAGTAATGTCATGTTTTTTTAAAATTTCAATAATATTTTTTTGTGCAAGTATCTCACAAGTAACAGTAAGTAATTTTACATCATATAATTTCATATTAATCCATTTAATACATAATTGAATAAGTCTATCGTTCCTTCACTATGAACTAATGTAGATATTGTAAACATTATTGGAAGTAAAACAATAATGTTGTAAGGGAATGTAATTCCTAATGCAGACGTTATGTAAAGACTAGGTTTTGCTTGAGGTATTGCATGACGTAAAACTGCAGGGGCTGCAATAAACGACGCACTTGCCAATAGTAATCCAAACATCACAGCACCACCTAGGCTCAATCCCATGGCTGTTGCAACTAAAACACCAATAATTCCATTAAAAGTAGGCATGATTATAGCAAATGCAGTAAGAAAAATTCCTACTTTTTTAATATCGTCTAATCTTTGCCCTGCAATTATTCCCATCTCTATCATGAAAATAACAATAGCCCCAGTAAACATTTCATCAAATACTATTCGAATAGAATCAAAACCAGATTCCCCAATAATATAACCAATCACTATACTTCCAAGTAAAATGACTATTGCTTTACCAGTGATAGACTCATGTAAAACTTGAGAGAGTTTAGTTTTAGTTTGATTTAATCCAACATCAATATCAGATGAATCATCACTTGTAACAGATTGTTTTTTTGCACGAATTTGTTTTGATACAGCCATGTTTGTCAAAAATATTGCCATAATAAAGGCAACAGGTTCTAACACAGCTAGAATAGCTGCAAGATACCCCTCTGATGAAACTCCTTGGTTTTTAAGAAAAGATAATCCAACTGAAAAAGTTACAGCACCTACTGCACCATAAGTTGATGCAAGGGCATAAGAGTCAAAAATATTGAATTTGCCCAATCGTCTTAAAATTTGATAGTGGTTAAGAGTAAACAACAGTGAAAGACCAATTGCGACAAGCATTGGAATCAACATATTTTCAAATCCAGTATTTCTCATTTCTATACCACCATGAAGGCCTATTGCTGCAAGAAGATAGATTGGTAGGAATTCTGAAATTGCCTCAGGAATTTTCAAGTCAGATTTTATTCTAGCTGCAATTATTCCAAACAAGAAAAATAGAATTATTGGCGTAAGTAAATTAGATTGAATTAATTGTAAAATGTCCATTTGAATATCTCAAAAAATTTTTGCGGAAATAAAAACCAAGTTATTGGAAAATCAAAGGAACAGATGTATCAGATAAGTGAAGCCAATTCCCATTGCAGCACTACCAGGAATAGTAATTATCCATGAAAAGATAATTTGCCTACTAACTCTCCAACGAACAGCTCGTTTTCGTCTAGCAGCTCCTGCACCCATAATTGTGCCTGTAATAGCATGGGTCGTACTTGCAGGAATGCCCAAAGTTGCAAAAATTGCAAGCATTAAACCACCGCTTGTTTCTGCTGCAAAGCCTTGATAGGGTTTGAGTTTTGTGATTTTTACACCAAGAGTTTTGATTACTTTGTATCCCCCAAAGAAAGTACCAAGCCCCATTGCAGATGCGGCTGCAAAAATTACCCAAAGCGGGATTTCTAATTCAGGGATCATTCCTGCTGAGAATAAAATCAATGCAATAATACCCATAGTTTTTTGTCCATCATTTGCACCATGGGTTAAAGCAAACCATGCAGAAGAAATAATTTGTAATCGTCCAAAAGTTTTGTTAACTATTGCAGGCTTTTTGCTTGCAAATAATGTTATAATTAATCCTGTTAACAATAAACCAAAAATCACCCCACCAATAGGAGCAATTACTATGCCTGCAAAAACTTTAGTCAAACCACCATAAACTAGTTTTTCAAATCCTAGTCCAATAATTCCTGCACCCATTATTCCACCAACTAAAGAATGACTGTTAGATATGGGTAATCCGAAATAAGTACAAAGAGTACTCCAACCAATCGCTCCAGCTAATCCACCTATAATCATGTAAACTGTAATGTCATCGGGACTAACAATTCCTTTAGCAATAGTCATAGACACTGCAACACCAAAAATGAACGGACCAGCAAAGTTTGCCAGTGCAGAAAGAGCAACAGCATGAAGAGGTTTCAGAACACGGGTTCCAATAACAGTGGCAACAGAATTTGCAGAATCATTAAACCCATTAACAAAATCAAAGATTAATGCAATAATTATTGCCCCTATTGCTATCTCAATCATCTAACCATCTCAGGTATATTTTAGAACAATATCTTCAATGACATCTGCAACATCTACACATCTATCAGATGCAGTTTCCATTGTTTCATAGATATCTTTGAGTTTGATGATTTTAATTGCATCATCACTTTCAAAGAGTTCTTTGATAGCTTCTCTATACAAGTCATCTACAACATGTTCAATATCGCTTGTATTTCTACAATGATGTATCATATCTTTAGGATTTTTGATACGTTGTAGTTTTGAAATCATATACTCAACTTCTTTTGTAGCTAGAACCAATTGTTCTGCAATTTGTTTAGCATATGGAGGAGAATCAAGAATTTTGTAGCTGTATACTCTTGCAGCAATACCATCCATGAAATCAATTACATCATCAATTTTTGATGCAATCCTTTGCATATCTTCACGATCTAATGGAGTGATGAAAGTCTTGTTTAGTTCTGAAAAGATATCTCTTGTCAAAACATCGGCTTCAGTTTCAAGTTTATGTATTTTTTTGACCTGTTCTTCATTACTTAGATCAGAAAACAGAACTACAACTGCCTCAGAGGTTTCAACTGCCTTTTTTGCTAAATTATCAAGAATCGTTAAGAGTTCTTTTTCATTAGATTTAATCCACGATAGCCATTGTCCCATGATCAATCAAATAGAAAAGGACAGTTAAAGCTACTCAACATGTTGTATAGTGAACTATATAGAAAATGGTTTCAAAAACAGATCGCAACATGATCGTAAGCGTAGAAAAGAGAAGATTCAGACTCTACAGATAATGAATTTCATCGAGTAAATATTCTGATTAGATATCAGGAGTTACAATTGTCAGATTTAATTTAGAAAGGCTTGTTAACTTCACGTGTAAATACATAACTTGCAAGTCCAATCATCACAAGTACAAATGCAAATAAAATTCCAAGACTAAGTAAAATAGGAACCCCACCTTCAGATACTCCAGTCATCAATTCCCTTACCAATAAAACAGTGTAAGTGACGGGATTTAATTTTGCAATTACGGCAAGCCAATTAGGAAGTAATTCCAAGGGGAATAACGCAGGGCTTAACATAAACAAAGGCATTCCAAGAAAATTAATCATTCCCCAAAAAGTTTCTTGAGATTTTGCAGTTGCAGCTACCATTACAGAAATTCCAGAAAATCCTAACGAAAATAAAATTACAATTGCCATAATTGGTGCAATCATTATTGGGTTTGGAAAATTAACACCAATTGCTAAAGCAATTCCTAAAATTAAACTTGCTTGCATAGCTGCAATCAAAGATATTGCAGACATTTTTCCTAAAGCTATTGCTGAACGAGAAATAGGTGAAGTTAATGCTTTATTCATAAAACCATAACGCCTATCCCATAAAGTATTGACACCACCAAAGATACTAGTGAAAATTGCAGTAAGAATAATGACACCAGGCGCCATAAATTCAATATATTCTCCATCAAACCCAACGGATTGAATTAATGGTTGGGTACCTGAAAAAATATTTCCAACAACAATTATCCAAATTGCAGGTTGAATTAATCTAATTAAAACACCACTTCTAGATTTTTTGTATCTCTTTAACTCCCTCCAAAAAATAGTATACGTATCATACATCAAAGAATTCATGAACGTAACCTCTTCATTTTTGCATGTTCACGTTTTCTATTAAAATTAGAATTATCATCTCTAATTTCATGTCCAGTATAAGAAAGAAAAACATCATCAAGGGTTGGACGTGTTAAAGAAATTGTATTAATTTTAATTTCAAGATCAGAGGAAATTTGAAAAATTTTTGGGATTACTTGAGTTCCATTTGATACAAAAATTGTCAATTTTTCACCATCCTCATTGATATTTTTTACAAATTCAATTTTTTTTATCTGAGACAAGAATGAATCGCGATTGTTACTATCATCCATAATAATAGAAATCACCTCATTCCCCATGGCATTTTTCATATTTTCAGGAGAGTCAATTACTTGAATTTTACCACCATCAATAATCCCAATTCTATCACACAGATTATCTGCCTCTTCCATATAGTGAGTTGAGAGAAATATTGTCATATCAAATTCGGTATGAATTTTTTTGATATATTCCCAAATTTTTCGACGAGTTTGAATATCCAAACCGACAGTAGGTTCATCAAGAAACAAAACTTTTGGTCTATGTAGTAAACCACCTGCAATATCAAGTCTTTTTCTCATTCCTCCAGAATATGTCACTACAGAATCATGTTGTTTATCAGACAATTCAATTAATTTTAAAACCTCATCAATTCTAGAATTGATTTCATTTTTTGGGATATGATTTAATTTTGCTTGCAATAAAAGATTCTCACGTCCAGTAAGATATTCATCAACTGTAGTTTCTTGTTGAACATATCCAATACTTTCTCGAACTTTTTTTGCATTACCCATTACATCAAACTCAGAAATCAAAGCTTGACCAGACGTAGGTTTTAGTAAAGTTGTAAGAATCATCATGGTAGTACTTTTACCAGCACCATTAGGGCCCAAGAATCCAAAAATCTCACCTACGTTTACTGAAAAGGAAACATCATTTACTGCAATAACATCACCAAATGATTTTGTTAAAGACTTGGTTTCTATAGAGAACATACTTTGATCGCATTTTTCAATTATAAATTACTAAGGATTCATCGATCATCATAAAAAAATTTAAAGAGTAATTCTAGAAATGAGAACATGAATGGATTATGTCAAAAATGTCAATCATCTAATGTAGAAACTACACTTCAAGATGGAATTCCAGTTTGTGCAAAATGTTCTAAGAAAACAGATTAATCAAAAAAGGTGTCAATTAAAAGAAATGAAAAGAATTATTCAATATTCTTGAATTCTTCTTTAGTCATTCTTAGAATGATTTTTTCCCCTATTCCCCAAATTTCTGATTTGGGTAGGATTTTAGAATGCATCAAACCAGTAGTTACTTCAATGGACTCTAATTCATTGGTATCAGGATGTCGATGTAATCGTTTTACCTTACCAATTTTGTGACGGTTGATATCAACTACAGGAATTCCACTTCTAACAGGAGGTCGACTGAGAAGTAATGTTTCCTCAGAAAATTTGTCAATATAATCTACGGATAGATAGTAATCTTTGTGGAATCCTTGATGAATAGTAACCCCAGACACAGTAAGAGTATCTTGATTGATGTGAATGTGTTTGACTTTACCATATTCGATTCCTTCTCTGTCAATCACTGTTTTTCCAGTAAATGTATCAGCAGTAGCCACGTTTTCAGGCATTCCTTCTAGTTTTACTGACATATAATCAAATGATCAGATTTGTTTATCAGATCAAATATCAGAAATTTCTATCAATGAGGTTAAATTACTTGACATGAAAAAATCACGCATGGAAATCAAGGAAGAGCGATTTAGACCAATTCTCATTACAAAAGGTAGAAAAACAGGCAAAGAACATTCAGTCATGCTTCGAGCAGTAAAATATAACGATAAAATTTATTTTTCAAGGCACAAACCAGATGGAGATTGGTTTCAAAATGCAGTAGCAAATCCAGAAATAAAAATTGAGTATAATGGAATTGTTTTTGTGGGAAGTGCAAAAATAGTTACAGACGATATACTTAATGAAAAAATTTCTCAATTAAAATATCCAGGTGAAGAAAGAGCAAAAGAAAAAAGAATTGCAATTGAAATTACATTAGATTAAAAATTTTAAATTCATGAAGTAATTTGTTGTAAAATTTAATTTGATTTTCTAAAATAATTATAAATAAAAAATATACAAATAATAAAAGATAAGATTACTAGAAATTTCAATTAGTCAGGATGTAAAAATTTATCAAATATTTTGAAGAAGAATTTGAAAAACTATATCAGATGTACAATTGTAGTTAATCCTCGTCTATCAATTTCAACATCATTTTCAATTTCACTTACAGTAACAGTAAATGAAATGACATCACGTTGTTTTGCATTTTCTGCATGAAGTTTTAAATGAATATCCATCTCATCAAAATCTTGAACAGGTAGATTAGATTCATCCAAAGACGCACCACAGGTAGACTCTATTCTAAATCTATCATGTTTAAAATGAAATCCGAGTCTCATTTTTCTGCCATTCCTACCATGACCTTTTACATTTACATCAATTATTCCGGGATTCGTTTCAGTATAGCTCGATTTGTGATTTACAAAAACTCCAATTTCTAATGGTTTACCAGCAGTGGATTCTGCCATCTTTTGAATTCCATCATTCATGATTACATCAACCGCTTTGATGGATTGAGCAACCTTGGCAATCCAGTCATTAGTTCTAGTGATTGTGGCATGAATTCCAGCACGTCTGCGTTTATCTTCATCCTCAGGCAATTTGTAATAGTCTACCCAAGCTTCATAATCATGAGAGATATCCTCAATAAAATCAATACATGTTCGTTTATAGTCATCCACATTATCGGTTCTTAGTGATGCATCATCAGTTCGCATTCCATCATAATCCATAGGCATTGCCATATTATGAGTAAATCAAAGTTCTAAAAAAACCAATCTTAAAAAAAATTAATGGTTATAATAGGAATTTGTTCTTGAAACAATAATGATATTTTCTGAATTAACAAACGATCTACAAGTTCAACTAAAGAAGGATTTAGCACAAATCAGATTCCTTTTAAAAAAAAATCCAGCAATGGGGTATTCTAGAATTGTAGCAATTGGAAAACAAGTTGGTAAAAAATACAACATTAACTTAGTTGTGAACTTTCCAAAAAAAGGAAGAATTGATGAATTTGAAATGTATGGAAAAAGGGATCTTAGTCTAATTATTGATCAGAAAGTAAAGAAATTTCCAATTGATAGAGAAATAATCAAACAAAAAGCAAAAGAGATTCTAGTAGATGTACAAACAGAAGATGCATACCTGTATGAGGATAAAGAAGGCGTAAGAGTATTAACAAAAAACTGGAAAATAGATATCCTGCCTCATTCACTTCACATTTGGACTAACTTTGATGAGAAAGTGACAGCATTCTGTGATTGGCTCATGGAAAATGCATATGTTATCAAAAAAGAATAACAGTTTTAAAAATTAAAGATTTTCAAGTGTCTCTAACAATTCTTTGGCTTCAGAATTCTTTGGTTGTAACTTTAAAATTCTATAACAACAATCTATTGCCTCATCTTTTTGCTCTAAAGATAAATGAACATTAGTTTTGAGACTAAGGGTTTCAACATCAGAATCATTAAGTTGAAAAGACTTTTCAAAATAGGGTAGTGCTTTTTTTGAATCGTCTACAATATAAAAAACACTTCCCATTATGAACATGAAATCAGAATCATCAGAATATTGAGATTCTAAACTTTTTCCAAATTCAATGGCTTCATCATATTCTCCATCTTTGAGTAATTTTTTGAGACGACGTTTTGGATGTTTGAACAAGCCTACCATGAGAAATCATTTTTCCTATATTGTTTCAACAATTTGAATGTACAAATTTTAAGAAGTTATACTCATAATTCCTTCTTTAATCAAATATTGAATTCCTTGAACAAAAGAAGAGTCGT
>ERZ1046367.674-NODE-674-length-22088-cov-7.120501_pt1 | contig 22088 bp, 15 predicted proteins | sample MGYA00383091_ERZ1046367 | MGnify/ENA primary metagenome ERZ1046367 (study PRJEB29581, sample SAMEA5548361) | metagenome | biome: marine; feature: coastal; material: water | depth 50 m | study: Short-term variability in the microbial, nano- and picoplankton... | reverse complement strand
CGCTCAAATCCAATTTTTCCATTGCAGACTTTAATATCATCAAAGCCTCATCACCTATCAAACCATGTTTTTTTAAGGTACGTGTATCCATTTGTGCATTGCAATGAATATTTGTTGTGGAGAACCTATTTTCTTGTCTACCTCTTGCTTTTATAACTCTTTGGCGAATCTCTTCACTAGACTCTGGTACGAGTTTTGTCGTTAATTCATCAAAGTTAACCGGTGTTACCTCTACGTGTAAATCGATACGATCTAACAAGGGGCCAGATATGCGATTTAGATATTTCTGTACCATACCCGGTCCACAAACACAAGACTTCTCGGGATGGTTAAAATAACCACAGGGACAGGGGTTCATGGAAGCAACTAAAGTAAAACTTGCAGGAAATTCCACACAATATCTTGCTCGTGAAATGGATATAACACGATCCTCCAAAGGTTGCCTTAGGACTTCTAATACCGTTCTTTTGTATTCGGGCAACTCATCTAAAAATAAAACCCCATTATGGGCTAAAGATATCTCTCCGGGTTGTGGAACAGACCCTCCTCCTACAAGAGCAACATCTGAAATGGTATGATGTGGTGCTCGAAAAGGCCTATGAGCTACTAATGAAGTATTCCCTTGTACCTTGCCTGCAACGGAATGAATTTTTGTTGTTTCCAAGGCCTCACTCAGCGACAATGGAGGTAAAATACTAGAAAATCGTTTGGCCAACATGGTTTTACCAGCTCCTGGTGGTCCAATTAAAATGACATTATGCCCTCCTGCAGCTGTAATTTCTAAGGCCCTCTTTATGGTTTGTTGTCCCTTTACATCTGAAAAATCATTGACCATAGAACATTGCTCATTTCTAAAAAGTGCTCGAGTATCTACGGTAATAGGTTTTACATCATTTGGTTCTTTAAAAAATTCACAAACCTCTTCAATTGTAGACATTCCGTAAACGTTTAAACCATCTACAATCGCCGCCTCTTTTGCATTTTCTGCAGGCACCAACAAACCTTTAAAACCATCCTTACGTGCTTGAATAGCTATGGGCAAAGCACCTTTAATAGGCAAAATAGTTCCGTCTAAAGAAAGTTCTCCCATAATGACGTACGATGAAACATCTTCTGCAATCAGTTGCTTAGAACCTACCAATACTCCCATAGCTATGGGCAAATCGTAAGCCGAACCTTCTTTACGAATATCAGCAGGCGACATATTCACAACCACCTTAAACCCCGGCCATCGAAAACCTTGGTTGTGTAAAGCAACATGAATTCGCTCTTTAGACTCCTTCACTGCGTTATCAGGAAGACCTACTAGAATGAATTTTGCCCCCCGAGACACATTGACTTCAATCGTAATTTGTGTAGCATCAATACCATATACTGCACTTCCATTTATTTTAACCAACATCATTTATCACATTATCTAACTAAAAATCAAGTATTTATAAAAATTTATTTAGGAATTCCTAAACATTATTATTAAATTTTATTGTAAGAATACCTTTAAGAGTATCGTTCAAGCTTCGACAAAAGTTTATGCATTAAAGGGGACCTAAATAATTTCTCTTTTTTTTCATTTTAGTGGTAGTGATATTGTGAATACAGACCCTTTTCCCTCAATACTCTCAACGACAATATCTCCTCCATGCTCGGAAACTATATTGTATGCTAAGGATAAGCCCAAACCTTTATTTCCAACAACTCTATTCAATTGAAATGGTTTAAAAACATTCACAAGAGCTTCCTTATCTAGGGCAACTCCATCATCCTCAAATGAAATAATTATAGTATCATTATCGAGTTGAGTTTTCACCTTAATTACGCCCTTATTAGGTAAAGGCTTTGCCCGAATAGCACTTACAGCTGTTTCAAAAACACTCAAAAAAGATTGATTCAAATCTTTAGCCTTGCAATGTATTTCTGGCAGTTCACCTAAATCTAAATCTACTTTGACACTTCCAGGTAAGAGCGTTCTTTGGAGGAGTATCATAGAACTAATATCCCTGTTTATATTCGTACAAATTATAGATCTATTTGCATCTGATTTAGAAAAATAGTTTAAGCCTCTTGAGATTTCTGTTGTTTGATTAATTCCTTTTTGAACTTTGAATAAAGAATTGAATAGCTCTTTAAATAGTTCTTTCAATTCAATTTCTATTCCATAAGCTCTTAATTCTTGCAACTTATAAGTTGGATCACCATCATTTAAATCAATATTTTCAAACTTCTCAAAGTATTTTTTCAAGAAACCAAGATTACGATCAATGATTAAAAGGTTTCCTCCAGATAATTGAATGTTATTATTAATCTTATGACTGATTCCTACAGACATCTTTCCTAATGAATTCATGATTTCAGATTGCACTAATTCACTTTGATGTTTTTTTAATTTAGACATTGCTTCGTCTTTTTCTCGACGTAAAATTTTAAGGCGATAGGCTGAAACAAAGGAAAGTGTTACTGCTTCGAGAAGAGAACCATAGATAATGGCATTACGAGTAAATTCGTTCGAAACAATTAACCCATTGTGATGAACTATGAAAATAACCAAACATGACATGTACAAACTCCAAGAACATAAAAAGAATTTTGCCACTTTGTTACCCTTACGATGAGATTGTATCCCTATTAAAATTAGATAAACAACGAGTATTAAAGTGATATATTGAATTACTGCTGAACTTATTGCATAGCTGTAAAAATTACTTGTAATCCCCAGAATAAGGATTCCTATAAATAAATAAAGCCCTTTTGTAAGTCTTGGTAGGTATGTCTTAGTTTGCAACAATGACATTACAAATAAAGCTATTGATATAAGCATTAAAGCTCCATATGAAGGGAAAAACGAATTATAATAAGGACTATTTGGCCATAAATATTCAAAACTAAAACCTTTAAAACTAGCTAAGAAAAACAGCATAGAGCTTAAATAGAAAATGTAGTACAAGAAGAACTTTTCTTTAACATAGAGGTAGACAAAATAATTGAAGAAAATCAAGACAAATAAAACACCTAAATAGGCACCCGAAAACAGGCTATTATTATGTCTTTGTTCCATAAGATACTTGAACGAGGCAATGTTCAAATTAAATGTAAAATTAGAATTCTTCTTTATCCGAAAGTAGCAGGTATAGGAGTCTTGAGGAAGCAGGAAGTGATAGTTGGGAATTTTCACTTCCCTTTTCTCAAACGCAAATGCATCTCCAGATCTGCTATGTCGAATAAGACTAGAATCCTTTACAAAGTAGACATCGACTTGATCAATCTGTGGGTCGTTTAGGACTAAATACTGATTTGCTGCTAAATTTTTTATATTAATTTTATACCAATAAGCCAGTTCTGTAAGTCCGCCATTTAACACATTACCTTTTAAGGTATCCCAGAGATTATCATCCAATTGGTTCCAATTAGAAATATGATGGGTATCTAAAAGTTCAGCTATATGCCCTTTAAGGTCAACTTCACCAAAGTTGTTTTCAGCAATAACCAGCTCTTTTCCAAAAATAGTATGACTAAACAATAAGACCAAGCCCACAAATAAAAAGAAGGTCTTACTGATAATAATGATACAAACTCCTTTAAATCTTAACAAAACGATAAACCAAAATTATGAGAACTATTAAGACGCATTAGCTTCTTCTGTTTGATACAAGCGTATTTATTAAAACACCCCTATTCAAATATAGTTATTTATATGTAATATTACGTTTAACTAATAAGCTAAATGTCTATTCAACATTAAATTGGTTAATTGTTACACTAGGTGACCGGATAAAATAAACAGTAAAATTTAGTTACGCGGAAGTTCTAGAATAAATTCAGTTCCTTTTCCGATTTCAGATTCTATGTGAATACACCCCTTATGATTTTCTATTATCTTTTTGCATACCCCCAAACCTAAGCCCGTGCCTCCGGCTTTGGTCGTGTAAAATTTGTTAAACACTTTTCCTTTTAACTCTTCGGACATACCTACGCCTGTGTCTTTAATACGAATGATAAGCTTTTCACTCTGAAAACGTGTTGAAATAAAAATAAACTCATTTTTAAGTACAGGCTTTTCTTTTATCGCTTCAATAGCATTTTTAATCAGATTGATAATCACCTGATTTAACTTTCCTTTGTAAGATGAAATCTCAGGAATCTCACCTAATTCTTCTATTATTTCAATAGTATCGAGGCTCTCTTTTCGAAAGATTAATAGCGTATCCCTAATGCATTTGTTTACATCTGTTGATTGATTCAACTCGGGGTCTAAATTATAATTATTCGCAATATCTTTAATTCTATTAAACGCCATTTCAACCGAATTCACTCCATCTAACAACTCCTTTTTAACCAATTCAATTTTAATCGAATCTTCAAATTTTTCTATTTCCTCTCGTTTTTTCTCAACATCAACACCCTCTTTTCCTAATTGCTTATAGTGAGCCAACAAATCATTATAATATCCTAAATTCCTAGCCAATACACCTACATAACTAGCTGCTAGATGGATAGGATTCTTTATTTCATGAGCTTGCTCAACCAAAAACGACCTCTGTTCTTCTTGCTTTGTGATTTCTCGCTCCTCGGCAGCCTCTTTTTGCACACGAAGCATTCTAATTTTATACCCTACAACTAAAGACAAAAGTGTAGCTTCTATTGCAGAACCAAAAAACAATCCATTGCTTAAAAAAGAATTGTAAGAAATATATCCTTTTACCTGTAAAACAAAGAGTACGATTAGAATCAGATGCAAAGACCAGGTCAGGAGGAAATATTTTGCAATAGGTTGTCCTTTAAAATGAATTTTAAAAGCTAATACAAACAAATAAACTGACAATAGAGCCGATGACAATTGAATGATCAACCAAACCTGAGTAAACTCAATAAAATTTAATAAAATCGTGAGTATATATAGGGCTATGAATCCTTTAAGTACTATAAAAGCTTTGTGTTCGTACTTTCTGATTTGCAATAAAGAACATACAAACAAAATAATAAGAATTAAACACATGCTTGTAAATGATGGGAGAAAAAAATTGATGTAAGCTTTATCTTGCCAGAGGTACTGAAAAGCAAAACCTTTTAAACCACTTGTTGAAAGAATCAAAAAAAATAAATAAAACACATACCATAGTATGGCCTTCTCATTTGTAGATAGGTAAATGAAAAAATTATAAACTATCAATACAAACAAAATACCTAAGTATGCTCCCCATAATAAGTTTGAATGCTGAAATCGCTCAATCACATAATGAAATGAACTAACAAACAAACTCGTTTTAAAATCAACATTATTTTCAATCCGAATGAAACAATCAAAAGAATCCTGTGGGAGTAGATAAACAAAATCAGGAACTTTAACCTCTCTTTCTTTAAAGCTTCTTAAATCTCCTAAGGCTATGTGACGAATAAATTTGGAGTCTTTAACAAAATACACATCAAGATAGTCGATAGAACCATCTTCAATAACAAGGTATTGATTTTGGGCATCGTTCTTAATTTTCATTTTAAACCAGTAAGTCTTCGCCGACCCTCCGCTTAAAAGAGAATTATCCAAAAGCAACCATTCATCGGTTTTAGGTGGTATTAAGTCGGTATCGCGTTCTGAACCAACCTCACTAAACATCGATACATACTCAACTATTTCAATCTTACCAATATGATTTTGCTCAATTACTAACTCTCGATCTTGAGCTATCAATCCTAAACAAGGAATTAAAAAAAAGCCAATAAAACGATAATGCCAATTATTGAAGAACATCAATTATTTTATTTTGAATAATAATCTGTTAGATAATACCTCTAATTCTTTGGCACCATTAGATGAGTAATAAACTATTCAAATATATAAATATATTTAACCAAATAACAGCCAACTACTTATATGTAATAAGTCTAGATAAATAGAAGAAAATTATTGTATATAGAAAAGATTAATAGGAATATTTGTCTTTCCATCGAATTTTCAGAAACTCACGCATATGAGTTTCTCGTGAGTTTTTCCCGGGTTCAAAAAACTTTTGACCACTGAGTTCATTCGGAAGAAACTCCTGATTTATGAAATTGTTGGCGTAATCATGAGCATACTTGTAATCTTTACCGTAATCCAAATCCTTCATTAATTGGGTAGGTGCGTTTCTCAAATGCAAGGGAATAGATAAAGAACCGGTTTGCTTCACCGTCATTTGTGCTTTGTTGATTGCGCTGTAAGCAGAATTGCTCTTTTCAGAACTTGCCAAATACGTTACACATTGAGCTAGGATAATTCTGCTTTCTGGCATTCCTATGGTACTTACAGCCTGAAAACAGTTGTTAGCCATAATCAATGCTGTAGGATTGGCGTTGCCAATATCCTCACTTGCTGAAATCAATAAGCGTCTGGCGATAAATTTCACATCCTCCCCTCCTTCAATCATTCGAGCTAACCAATACACCGCTGCATTCGGATCGCTACCTCGAATGGATTTAATGAGTGCGGAAGCGATGTCATAATGCTGTTCTCCACCTTTATCGTAGGAAGCAATAACTTGCTGTGCATGACGATTAACTAAGGCATCGTCAATAATTACCTTGCTTGTTAGCTCGGCATTTACAATAAGTTCAAAAATATTTAAAAGTTTACGTGCATCCCCTCCTGAAAGCCTTAAAAGTGCTTCATCTTCATTTAAGCTGATGTCTTTCTTGGCCAATTTCTCATCCTCAGAAATAGCTCTAATCAATAAATTTCGCAAATCCGCTTTGGAAAAATGTTCCAGTGTATAAACTTGACACCTGGAAAGCAAGGCCGGAATGACTTCAAAAGAGGGATTTTCGGTGGTGGCTCCAATGAGCGTTACCACACCTGTTTCAACGGCTCCTAAGAGTGAGTCTTGTTGAGACTTACTGAAACGATGAATCTCATCAATAAACAATACAGGACTGTCGGTTCCGAATAAACCTCTACCCTTGGCTTTTTCAATAACCTCACGTACATCTTTAACGCCTGAATTAATGGCACTTAGCGTGTAAATGTCACGATTGAGTTGTTGAGCGATAATTTGTGCCAAAGTTGTTTTTCCAACTCCAGGAGGACCCCATAAGATTAAGGAAGGTAAGACACCCGATTCCATCGCTTGGCGAAACACCGTGTCCTTTCCCACAAGGTGAGATTGCCCAATGTACTCATCAATATTTTTTGGACGTAACCGCTCTGCTAAAGGCTTATTCATAGGAGTATCTTATGCTGAATCAAATATAAATTAAAAAACAAAAGCCGCTCAATATTGAGCGGCTTTTGTGGTGTTTATCTAATTTTAAAAAAGTTTATTTCACTTCTTCAAAATCAACATCAGTTACATCATCCGTTGCCGGTTCAGCCTCTTGACCTTGTGCCTGAGCATCCGGTCCTGCTTCATTGGATTGAGCATACATTTCCTGAGAAGCTGCTTGGAAGATTTGATTTAAGGCTTCCATTGCAGTGTCAATAGCTGGAATGTCTTGAGCTGCATGTGCTTTTTTCAGTTCTGCTATTGCATCTTCAATCGGTTGTTTTTTGTCTGCCGGCAATTTATCACCAAACTCAGCAATTTGCTTTTCTGTTTGGAAAATCATTTGATCTGCCGCATTCAACTTATCCACTTTCTCTTTTGCTTCTTTATCAGAATCTTCATTGGCTTTTGCCTCATCACGCATTTTTTGAATCTCTTCATCTGTCAAGCCCGATGATGATTCAATCTTAATGTGCTGTTCTTTGCCTGTTGATTTATCTTTAGCGGAAACCTTCATGATTCCGTTAGCATCAATATCAAAAGTAACTTCAATTTGCGGAACACCTCTCTGTGCCGGTGGAATGTCTGCCAATTGGAAACGACCAATGGTTTTGTTATCCGCTGCCATAGAACGCTCTCCTTGAAGTACATGAATATCTACTGCAGGTTGATTGTCAGCCGCCGTAGAGAATACCTGAGACTTATTGGTAGGAATCGTTGTGTTAGCGTCAATAAGCTTTGTAAAGACAGCACCCATCGTCTCAATACCTAAAGATAACGGAGTAACGTCTAATAAAAGAACGTCTTTTACTTCTCCTGTTAGAACTCCACCTTGTATCGCTGCACCAATAGCAACTACCTCATCAGGATTAACTCCTTTTGAAGGTTTCTTTCCAAAGAATTCTTCAACAATGGCCTGAATAGCAGGAATACGAGTTGAACCCCCAACTAAAATCACCTCATCAATCTCATTTTTATCTAAACCAGAGTCTGCTAATGCCTTCTTACAAGGAGCAAGAGAACGTTGAATCAATGAATCAGCGATTTGCTCAAATTTAGAACGCGTTAGAGTTCTTACCAAGTGCTTAGGGCCAGAAGCCGTAGCTGTAACGTAAGGCAAGTTTATTTCAGTTTGCGTAGAAGAAGACAATTCAACTTTCGCCTTCTCAGCAGCTTCTTTCAAACGTTGAAGTGCCATGGCATCATCACGTAAATCAATCGACTCCTCAGCCTTAAATTCTTCAGCTAACCAATCAATAATTACTTGATCGAAGTCATCACCCCCCAAATGTGTATCACCATTCGTAGATTTTACTTCAAAAACACCATCACCTAATTCAAGAATAGAAATATCGAAAGTACCACCCCCAAGGTCAAATACTGCGATGTTTACATCTTTATCTTTTTTATCCAATCCGTAAGCCAATGCTGCTGCTGTAGGCTCGTTTATGATACGACGAACTTTAAGTCCTGCAACCTCACCCGCTTCTTTCGTAGCATGTCTTTGAGAATCGTTAAAATAAGCAGGAACCGTAATTACAGCTTCTGTAACTTCTTGCCCTAAATATTCTTCTGCTGTTTTCTTCATTTTCTGAAGAACCATAGCAGAAATCTCTTGAGGGGTATACAAACGACCATCAATATCTACTCGTGGCGTGTTGTTATCACCTTTTGCAATAGTGTAAGGCACATTTTTGATTTCCTTAGCACAATTGTCAAAGGATTCACCCATGAAACGTTTAATCGAATAAATCGTTTTTTGAGGGTTTGTAATTGCCTGACGTTTTGCGGGATCACCAACCTTACGCTCTCCACCTTCTACAAAAGCTACAATAGATGGAGTTGTTCTTTTTCCTTCCGCGTTAGCGATAACTACAGGCTCGTTACCTTCCATTACCGATACACATGAGTTTGTTGTTCCCAAGTCAATTCCGATAATTTTACTCATATCTTTACGTTTAATTAATTTCTTGTTATTTTCAATCTGCATAAGTCAATCATTGTGCCATCAGAAAAATGCATGCAGAAAATCATGAAAAAGTCATTATTTGACATGATTTCAATGAAATATGACACATAATATGACAGTATGTCTGACTTGAAAGTGTAAATCCATTTGACATAGTAAAAATAATGATTGCTATTAAACACGATTGATGATGAATTTCATAAACATCCGGGCTTGGTTTTGATAATCATTCTCAAGTAGGTCTAATATTTTGTTACTTTTGTTATCTAATTACTCAAAAGATTAAAAACACGTATGAAACAATTGTTGTGCTTCTTTTTACTCATCACTTGCTTTTCCACTTCTGCTCAGCAAACCGTTCACATCAAGCTGAACCAGATGATGCTGGAAGAGTCTTTTAGTGAACTGAATGACCTATGGCCCGTGATTACCAATAATGACAACTTTTTTGTTTTTGATAAAGGTGAATACTTTATGAATAGAACAAAAACAGAGAGTCCGTATGCTGTTATGGCTAATTGGGAAAACGATTTGAACACATTCAGTATTCGAGCTTCACTAATGCTAGGTCCTGTCGAAAGTGCAAATCAGAGTTTAGGATTGATTTTTAGAGCAAGTAATGACGGTCAAACCGCTGTTATCTGTGACATTAATAAACTTCACCGCTTTAGAATCCGAAAATTAGTTGATGGACGGTATCAGACCCTTACCCTTGAGGGGAAAAATGGCTGGATAAAAAACAATGCTATTAAAGGAATAAACGAATACAATGAGATTAACATACGGACCAACGGAACAGATCATGATGTATTCATCAATGGCATTCTAGTTTACAGCTTCCGTATAGAAGATATTCAAGAAGGTAGTTTTGGACTATTTATTGGTCCTGAGACCAAAGGGAGAGTAGATTATGTAAATATTTATGCAGATGAGCTCTACCGAGATAAATCTAAGATTTACTTGACCGATGATGAGGTAAGAACACTCATTAAAGAAAATGAAGATTTAAAATCAGATCTTGAACAGTCACTTGATGCAAGAGCTCTGGAATTACAAAATGCCATTCGAATACTCGAAAATCAACTAAAAGCGATGCGTTTGGTCAATAAGCAGTTGGATGAAGAAAACACGCAATATGCCGTAATAAAATCAGCGGTAGATACGAATCAGGTTGATTTATTGGTAGACCTAAGTCATAAACTGATTGACAACATCCTTAAAAATAGACAGCTAAAAATAGAAAATCAATTATTGACCGATTCTATGCTAAGCGTAAAAGGTCATTTTGAAAACCTTGAATTGGAATTGTTTCAAAAGGTTATTGATAAAAACACAGAAGAGCAACTGTTTATTGACTCTATCTTAACAAGCTTTTGTGTGAGAGATACCGTATTTATGTCTGAAGACTCTACAGTATTACCTGGTCCGTATATTGATTCCTTGAAAATCGATTCAACAGCATACGACTCCTTGAATCTTGATTCTTTTAAGATTGATAAATTGAACCTCGATTCTTTAAAGTTTGATACCTTACAGAGCAATGAATCCATTAAATTAGATTCAATTGTTGACAAAAAACTCATCCCTGAAACAGAATAAATATGTCTGTAGAAAAAAAAGATTTTAAAAAAATCACCACCAATGTACTTCAACAAATGAAGCGAGATGGTGAAAAAATAAGTATGCTTACTGCCTACGACTTTACCATGGCTAAAATGGTAGATGCTGCAGGTATTGATGTGATTCTTGTAGGAGATTCTGCCTCTAATGTTATGGCAGGGCATGAAACGACACTTCCAATTACGCTGGATCAAATGATTTACCATGCATCCTCCGTAATACGAGCCGTAGATCGAGCACTTGTGGTAGTAGACCTACCTTTTGGTACGTATCAAGGGAACTCTATTGAGGCCCTTAACTCTGCCATTAAAGTGATGAAGGAGTCCGGTGCTCATTCTGTAAAACTAGAAGGAGGCGCAGAAATTATCGATTCGATACGCCGAATTCTCACTGCAGGAATCCCTGTGATGGGACACCTAGGACTTACGCCACAGTCTATCTATAAATTTGGTACTTACACCGTTCGTGCGAATGATGAGGCAGAGGCTAACAAACTCATAGAAGATGCAAAACTACTTGAAGAAACGGGTTGTTTTGCTATCGTGTTAGAGAAAATCCCTGCACATCTAGCTAGAAAAATTGCAGAGGCCATTAAAATTCCTGTTATAGGAATAGGTGCCGGTGCAGGTGTAGATGGTCAGGTTTTGGTTACACACGATTTATTGGGTATGACTCATGAATTCAGCCCGCGTTTCTTACGCAGATACCTCTCTCTTTACCAAGACATTACTAAGGCGATTAAATCCTATGTAAAGGATGTGAAAAGCGTTGACTTTCCTAGCGATAAGGAACAGTATTAATGATTGAAGTTTTATATGAAGACAACCATCTGATTGTCATTAACAAGAAGTCGGGTGACATCGTTCAAGGAGACAAGACCGGTGACAAACCCCTACCCGATTATGTAAAAGATTACCTAAGAGACACATACAATAAACCTGGTAATATATTTTGTGGAGTCATTCATCGATTGGACAGACCCGTTAGTGGGATTGTCGTCTTTGCCAAGACAAGTAAGGCATTATCTCGAATGAATCAACTCTTCAGAGATAAAGAAATTCAAAAAACATACTGGGCCCTGGTCGAAAACAAACCAACTAAGTCAAGCGACAGATTGGAAAATTATCTTCTGAAAAACCAGCAAAAAAATAAATCAAGAGCCTATTTGAAACCCGAAAATGGAGCCTTAAAAGCTGTACTTGATTACCAAGTTTTAAAAAATTTAAATCGATACACCCTTTTAGAAGTTAAACCCATAACAGGTAGGCATCATCAAATCAGAGTCCAATTATCTCAGATGGGATCTGTAATAAAAGGCGACTTAAAATACGGAGCCAAACGCTCTAACAAAGACGCATCTATCTGCTTACATGCACGTGAAATTAGCTTTATTCATCCCGTTAAAAAAGAAGCTGTTAAGATTACTGCACCCGTGCCTAATGAGCCTTTATGGAAGGCTTGTGAGTAACTGTCTTTAAGATAAATCAGTTGAATCTATAGTCCATTTCCTTGCTTATTTCATTAATTTTTAATATATTAGAAATAATCAATATGAAAATTACATGCATCTAAGCTCAAAGGAATTAACCATTCTATACAATAAGGATAATGAAAGGGATCGGAAGACCTTATCCTATGCGCACACCATTACAAATAAAATTAACAAGCAAGAATTGAGCTCTGTGAGAATATCTGGAACCCTATTCCAGGTGTTTGTAAATACATTAGAAAAAGATCCGAAAAAGTTAATCAATAAAGCAGACCCGTACTACCAAAAGAACATTAGAGGGAGGAACTTTAGTATTAATGCTTGGTTCAAAATGCTTAAGAATCATCCAACCCTATTGAAAGCGCCTTTGGCTATGTATGAGAATAAAGCCGTTGTTTGCCATACTCCTACTGACATCCTAAAGCTAGCATAAGAACATAAAGGCTAAAATCCTTTTTTTCGGACTAATACGAATAGGTTTAGAAGATGTCACCTATTCTTTACCTCCAAATGGTCTTACTCTGAATGCTTGAAAAGCGCTTACCGGATTTATTTACTTTTTGTTCACTCTTACCAAAATACAAAAACCCCAGTATAACATCATCAGGCTCATAGCCCAAAAATGTTTTCATTGCATCCGATTCGGGCATAAAACCAGAAGACCAATGTACGGCAATCTCTTTGGCCGCTGCAGATAACAGAATGTTTTGAACAGCACAAGAAGTAGCTGCAATTTCTTCTAGAAAAGGAACTTTAAGAGTCTTTGTGTTTTTAGCTACAACAGCTATGACATGAGAAGCTAAGCAAGGGGTATTTACTAATTTATCATACTTAACTTGATCAAAAGCCTCTACAGGTGTTGTTTCTTTATAAAGTGAGGATTGAAATTCACCCATTAAAGCTCTTGAAGTCCCTGAAAAGACAACAAACCTCCAGGGTTCTGTATACCTATGAGAGGGTGCCCAATTGGCAGATTCTAATAGCTCTTTTATTAATTTATCAGGGATTATTTCACCTGAAAAAAACTGAGGTTTTACATTTCTACGATTCTTAATTAGAGGTTCTAATTTCATGCTATTTTTTATTAATCAAAAAGTGATACAAAAGAATTCCTGATGCATAAGCAAGCAAATCGTTAAAATCCGCAACATAGCTATTCGATGTCTTTGGCAACAGGTATTCAAAAAAAATCGATAGGTACAAAAAAAAGAAGATGAGTTGTTTGTAAGAAAACACATACCTCGTCTTTGAATATATTGACATCACAAAATTGGTGAGCGTTAAAAAAATTATAGGGGCTATAAAATCATTAAAATAGGAATCCAAAAAGACTATTCGAACTTCCCTCCCTACAACCTCATTAAGAACAAAAAGGAGAAGGGCACCTATAAAAACTTTATTTCCAAGAGTTACCCGGGTAATATACTTGCAATCCATAATAATAAGGACAGAATTCCAAAAAAAACGATTTGCACTAATTGAATGATTCTCTTTCCAAAAACCAATAAATACCCATCTTTGGGATCAATTTTTATAAGTGGAACCTTAAAAGGGTCAGGGTTTGCTTCCAAATTCTCTTTGACTCGTCTTTCCTTTTCAAACAACTCCGCACCACAAAAAACACAATAAGGATCTTTTGTATCGTTCCACTGTTTACACTTAGGGCAAGATTTTTCTCCACTCATTCAAACACACCATTTATTGGCCTTGCAAATTTAGGGTAGAAAAAACGTTTAGTAAAAAGTCAAACGTTTTATTTTCCCCATGAATTGAAACGAATGTTATTGAGGGTCAACATCAATACGAACTCTCAATCCTTTGAAATTCTCATGACTCAAAGCTGCATTGACAAATCGCCTCAACTTTTCCTTTGAATCTGGGTACGACAAGGTTCTTTCGAGTTTAAGGAGAATCTGTTTTTGATAATACCCCTTCAAACGCTCGAAAGCTGGGTATTCTGGGCCTAATACCCTATGTTCAAAAACCGTTCTCAGAGATTTCGCCAAAAAAGAGGAAGCTTGTTCGGTAACTCTTCTATTTCGATGTCGAACACTAAGATGAATCAATTTATAATAAGGAGGGTATCTAAAGCCTTGACGTTCTATTAACTGTCCCTTTAACATATCAGGATAATTATGATTTTTAACAAATTTTAAAATCTCATGATCGGGCTGAAAAGTCTGAATAATGACTTCACTACCTGACTTTTTACGTCCTGCTCTACCTGAAACTTGAGAAAGCATTTGAAAAGATCTTTCGAATGCCCTAAAGTCGGGGAAATTTAACATTTGATCCGCACTCAACACACCTACCAAACCCACAGAAGAAAAATCTAAACCTTTGGAAATCATTTGAGTACCAACGAGGATGTCTATTTCTTGATCTTCAAAAGCGTTCAACAGATTCTCGTAAGAATCTTTCTTTCGAGTGGTATCCAAGTCCATTCGACGAATGACTCGATTTGGAAAAAAACCTTGCAATTCATCTTCAATTTTTTCAGTACCAAAACCTTTCAATTTTACATCCTGTTTATTGCAAGCTTTACAGTAGTTAGAGTTTTTTTCTGTATAGCCACAATAATGACATCTCAATCTGGAGGTACTCATATGATAAGTTAAACTCACATCGCAGTGTTTGCACTGAGGAACATGACCGCAAGACTGACACTCTTGTCGAGGAGCAAAACCGCGTCTGTTTTGAAATAACAAGACTTGCTCTCCTCGCTCTAAAGTATTTTCAATGGCCATCAGCAAAGCTTCAGAAAAATGACCATTCATTCTTTTGCGTTTGTATGCATGTGCAATGTCAACAAGATGTACTTTAGGTAATTTAAAGCCTCCATAGCGTTGTTTTAAGGAACAAAGCCCGTATTTCCCCTTATTCACGTTATAAGCTGTTTCTAAAGAAGGTGTGGCTGTACCCAAAACAACTTGACAATCGAAGTGATGCCCCATATAAACGGCAACATCTCTGGCTTGATAACGAGGTGCTGGATCTTGTTGTTTGAAAGAATTTTCATGCTCTTCGTCAACAATAATCAATCCTAAATCTTGAAAAGGTAAAAATACTGAGGAACGTGCTCCTATAACGATTGGAAAACGAATATTATTTTTTACATCACGCCATAATTCGGCACGTTCGTGCATTCCAAAACGCGAATGATAAACTCCAACCTTATCTCCAAAAGCGTGTTTGAGCCGGGAAACTAATTGAGTTGTCAATGCAATCTCCGGAACCATAAACAATACTTGTTTACCGAAATCAATGTGTTTTTTTATTAGATGAATGTATACTTCAGTCTTACCACTAGAAGTAACCCCGTGCAAAAGATTTACCTTTTTTTCACTTGTTTTTAGAGCTGTTAATGCCCGTTCTTGTTCTGGATTTAGATCTACCAAAGGAGCTCCTTGCAATTGAGCTTGTTCAATTCGATTTACCTCTAGCTCATACAGTTCAATAATCTCTTTCTCAACAAGTCCTTTGGCATAGGAAGTTTTAAATCCCTGACGCTTGCAAAAAGAATGAAATGGAACTTCTACACTGGTTTCCAACAAGAATTTATTGAGAAACTCTTCTTGTTTTGGAGAACGTCTATGAGATTTTAATCTTTCGAGGGCTGACTCAAAATTTAAAGCTGGATTCAAACGCATCATCTTTCGAATTTTGGGTCTAAATCGTTCATAAACTTCATCCTCAATTTGTACTATGTTAAATTCTCGCATTTTTTTGATGAAAGGCAAGACTATTTTACGTTGTAAAATTTGAGCAATTTCCTGAATCTTCAATCGTTTTTGAAGTTGAAGAGCTTCGGTAATTAAAAATTCAGCATCCGTAAGTTTTGATGTATCCTGATTCCATTCCGGATGTAAGACAATATAAGTTTCATTAGCTAATTTAAAAGAAGAAGGTAAAGCCGCATTCATCACTTCACCTAGTGAGCACATGTAATACTCGGCAATCCAATGCCATAAATCCATATGTTTCTTAGACACAATTGGTGATTCGTCTAAAACATCAAGAACAAATTTTGTTTCGTAGTCAGGCGTATCATGATGGATAGAATCAATAATCCCTGCATAAATTTTTGTACGTCCAAAGGGAACAGCAACTCTGCATCCCTGCTGAGCTTTGTTCAAGTGCCCACTGTCTAACTGATAGGTAAACTTCTGCTGTAATGGCAATGGGAGTATAACATCAACATATGTTATTTCCGAAAACATATTATGAAGGGTTCTTTTTCATTTTTTTGGTCCCCTGATACATTTCATACTTTACAAAACGACATTCTAGCTTGGCTTGATAAATCTCAATTTTTCGAGAAGCCCTCAATCCTACATGCTTTAAACCTTCCATGTGAGAGGTCAAGAACCAAGCTTCGGATCCCGAATAATTCTTTTTTAGTGTATCTCCAATCTGCTTGTACATTTCAGGTATATCCCCTTGAATTCTAACACCATAAGGCGGATTAAACACCAAATGGGTAGGGCCTTCTGGTTTTGTAGTTTCAAAAAAGTTGGCGCAATGGATTTCGATGTAATCTTCAAGCCCCGAATTTTTGATGTTAACGTTAGCTGATGCAACGGTCTCAGGGTTTAAATCATAACCGATGATTTTACCGTAACAATCTGTAGCTCTCTTCAACTGGCTACTACGTATTAAATCCCAAAGCTCTTGATCAAAATCAGGCCAATCTTGAAAGGCAAAATGAGCTCGATTGATGTTGGCTGGAATGTTAGCACCTATCATAGCAGCTTCCACTAAGAAAGTACCAGAACCACACATTCCATCTACAAAATGTGATTTCTTATCCCAGCCGCTCAATAGGATAAGACCTGCAGCCAAAGCTTCAGATATTGGAGCTTCATTGGTTTCTAATCGATAACCTCTTTTGTGTAATGACTTCCCTGAGCTGTCGATAGACAAAGTACAGGTTTCATCCGTAATATGAATGTTAATTCTCAGATTCGGTTGATCTAGATCCACATCCGGCCTCATACCACACTTGTCTCTGAATTGGTCAACAATGGCATCTTTGGTCTTTAAGGCTACGTATAAAGAATGGTTAAAGTAAGGAGAGTTTACAAAGGAATCGACAGCAAACTTATCATCGATGGTCATGTATTGCTCCCAGTCAATGTTGCGAAGTTCTGCGTACAATTGATCCTCATTACGGACCTTAAAGCTTTTGATTGGTTTGATGATTCTAACAGCTGTGCGCAGTGAAAGGTTGGCTTTGTACATAAAGCCTAAATCTCCTTTAAACTTAACAGCTCTGCGAAGTGTTTTTATGTCTTGAGCTCCTAATTGTAGTAGCTCCTTAGCTAGTACATCTTCCAAGCCGTGATAAGTTTTGGCAATCATCTCGAAATTACCCGAACCCTGATTATTTTTCTTTGGCATACCCTTAAACCATTTAAATGAAAGACAAATATAAACGTATTTTACCTTTATGACGTTGATCTACAACAGACAAATTAATTTTTCATGAATCTTTCATTCTGATAAAGATTCTAATTTCCCAGCGATGAATCCAGTCGTCCATGCAGCTTGGAAATTAAATCCGCCTGTAATACCATCCATATCCAAGACTTCTCCTGCAAAATATAGGTCTTTACAAATGTTACTCTCCATTGTTTTAAAGGTTATATCTGAAAGACTTACACCGCCACATGTCACAAATTCTTCTTTGAAAGTGGTTTTACCGGAAACTGCGTAAACATCATTCAACAACACATTAATGAGTTTATTTTTATTCTTCTTTGATAAGTCCAACCACAAACCATTAGCATCTATTTGTACTTTATCCAACAGGTACATCCACATTCTATTGGGCAGCCCAAATGGATTGGTGTTTGAGATTTTTTTCTTTGGATGTTGATCTATAATCGTCTTCAGAATTTCGTGTACATCCGCTTCACTTTTGATTGACAACCAATTAATTTGAATCTGAAACTGGTAATTCTTTTCATGAAGTTGTCTTGCTCCCCATGCTGATAATTTAAGAATTGCAGGTCCACTCATCCCCCAGTGTGTCATCAGTACTGGACCTTTGTATTCAAGTTTAGTCCCTTGAATTCTGACAGTAGCACCTTTCACTACCAAACCCATAAGTTCTCTTATGGGCTCAGTAGGCATATTGAACGTAAATAGTGAAGGAAGTGGAGGGACAATTGAATGCCCCATGTTTTTCAACCACTGAAAGCCTTCTATTTTGGGACTGCCCCCAGTAGCAATGATAACTTTATCAAAAAAATATTTAGAATCTTCAAGGCACAAAGTATATCCCCTATTCTCTTTAATCAATTGCCTAACAACACTCTTCTTGATGATTCTGACATTCTGTATTCTAGCCTCATGCAAAAAACAATCTATGATGGTTTGAGAATCATCACTGATGGGAAACATCCGCCCATCAGATTCTGTTTTTAGACCAACACCTCTTTTAGAAAACCAAGCTATGGTATCCTTGGGTTGAAATTGATCAAAAGCCTTCTTCAATGGCTTGGCTCCCCTAGGGTAAGATTTTGAAAGGGAGTTGACCTGAAAACAAGCATGAGTAACGTTACAACGACCTCCGCCAGAAATTTTCACTTTGGACAAAAGCTTATCTGTCTTTTCAAAGATACTGACCTCTGCATCGGGATGATGTTCCTTAGCTGAAAAGGCAGCAAAAAAACCCGCTGCTCCTCCTCCAATTATAGCTACCTTCATAAAGCTAAAATAAAAGATATCAAACAAAAAACGACCACATTAGTGGTCGTTTTGTAGGATTAAATGGAATATTATGAATTGATCTTTCTCATTCTTAAACTCTCAGGCGTAACCTCTAAGTACTCATCTTCACTAATGTACTCCATGGACTCCTCGAGTGAAAAGACAATTTTTGGAGCAATCTTCATGGCATCATCTGAACCAGACTTCCTCATGTTGGTCAATTGCTTACCCTTAACAAGGTTCACTTCAAGATCATTATCTCTAGAGTGTTCTCCAACGACTTGACCTTTGTATATCACATCGGTAGGTGCAACAAAGAACCTTCCTCTATCTTGTAGTCTATTGATAGCAAAACCCGTTGCTGGTCCTTGTTCCATAGATATTAATGCCCCTTTCAATTTGGAATTTATCTCACCTTTAAATGGTAAGAACTCTCTAAAACGATGGGTCATAATTGCCTGACCTGATGTCGCAGTTAGCATATTATTTCTAAGACCTATCAATCCTCTGGAGGGAATATCAAATTCCAGATGTTGCAAATCACCTTTGGGTTCCATGATGAGTAAATCACCCTTTCGCTGTGTCACCAATTCAATTGCTTTACCGGAAAAATCTTCAGGCACATCAATGACTAAGGTTTCATATGGCTCACATTTAACACCTTCAATTTCTTTCTCGATAACCTGAGGTTTACCAACTTGTAGTTCATACCCTTCTCTACGCATGGTCTCTATAAGTACTGACAAGTGAAGAATACCTCTTCCAAAGACATTGAATTTATCTTCGGAGTCTGTTGTTTCTACTCGTAAGGCAAGATTTTTCTCTGTTTCTTTGAAAAGTCGATCTCTTAGGTGACGGGAAGTAACAAACTTACCTTCCTTACCAAAAAATGGAGAATTATTAATCGTAAATAGCATACTCATAGTAGGCTCATCAACAGATATCCTTGGAAGGGCTTCTGGGCTTTCTAAATCAGCCAGAGTATCACCAATTTCAAAATCATCTAAACCGATGATGGCACAAAGGTCTCCACTACGTACTTTATCAACTTCTGTTCTTCCTAGACCTTCAAAAACAAATAGCTCCTTGATGCGAACTTTTTTGTTAGAACCGTCTTTGCACAGCATGTAATCTTTACCTTTCTCTAAATCACCACGGAATACTCGACCAATCGCTATTCTACCCTTGAAGCTAGAGAAATCTAGAGAGGTAATTTGCATTTGTGGTGAACCTTCATGGTAAGGTGCTTCTGGAATCGTTTCTAAAACCGCATCCAAAAGAGGTATAATATTATCTGTAGGCTTTTGCCAATCCGTACTCATCCATCCTTGTTTGGACGAACCGTAGATCGTTACAAAGTCCAATTGATCTTCTGTTGCATCTAAATTGAACATTAAATCAAAAACTTGTTCTTGGACTATATCTGGCGTACAATTTTCTTTGTCAACTTTATTGACGACAACGATAGGCTTAAGTCCAAGTGAAATGGCCTTACCCAAAACAAAACGAGTTTGAGGCATGGCTCCTTCAAAAGCATCTACTAATAGTAGAACCCCATCAGCCATTTTCAAAACACGTTCTACTTCCCCACCAAAATCCGCGTGACCTGGAGTATCTAAAATATTAATTTTAACCCCTTTATAATTGGCCGCCACATTCTTAGATAGAATCGTAATTCCACGCTCTCTTTCTAAGTCATTATTGTCAAGAATGAGTTCCCCTGTGTCTTTTCTAGGGTCCATGATTTGACATTCATGAATGATTTTGTCAACTAAAGTAGTTTTACCGTGGTCAACATGGGCTATAATCGCAATGTTACGTATTGATTTCATCGTCAAAATTTAAGCTGCAAAATTACACAGAATAAATGACTAGCCGACTATAATTAAGACTTATTTGTAAGAATTATAATCTTTAACATGCGGTCAATTGAAAAAACAGAAAGTTCAACTTAAAAGGATTACTCAGTAACTCAATACGACTCTTGAGCTAATATCAAATCTATAATGTACTTATTCTGAAGAGAAAAGCTTAATAGTGAATTAACGCCCTCTAATTCCATTTTCCTGCAAATACTAAATCGATGGTTCTGAACCGTTTTACCACTCAAAAAGAGTTTTTCAGCAATCTCATTTGTACTCTTATTTTCCGAAATAAATCTTAACACCTTTTTCTCAGCATCAGTAAGCAGATTAATATACTTAACAATATTGCTACGCAAACCGTCTTTTCTGTTGTTGTAGAAACCCATAATATGAGGTGAAACAAACAATTCACCATTAATCACAGCTTTGATACTATTAACAATATCAGTTGACGCATTGTCTTTTAAAACATAACCGGATACACCATAATCCAGAGCTAAATTAAAGATGGCTTCGTTCTTATACATGGTAAGAATAATCACCTTTGTCTCTAATTTTAATTCTTTTATTTTACGTGTAACCTTTATCCCATCTAGGCCAGGCATAGCTATATCTAAAATAGAAATATGAGGTTTATTAATCGAGATCATTTCTAAGGCCTGTTCACCATTTGAAGCTACATAATCGACACGCATCCCATCACTGGATTCAATTATCGACACTAGACCTAACAAAAATATGGGGTGATCATCAGCTATTAATATTTTTATTTCACTCATAAATTCATAATATTATTATTCACTAAAATATAAAAACTGCCTTGTTAAAACAAAAATCATTCTATTATTAATAGTTTAAAAATAAGAAAAGTGACGAGAAAATCATAAAAAGACTCGGTATATATAAAACATATAGAAACGACAGATAAATATAAACGCTTCACAAGGACCATTTCAACGCTCAAAACTCACAACACATTACCGTGAAATCTATACTCATAGGGCGGGCAGACGTAACACAATAAAGCAGTGAAAATAAAAAATCTCTGTAAATCTCAGAATTTCAAGCCAATAGAAATCACCTCTCTAAAAAAGCTTAAAAACTACAGTTGAAAAAGAAAATCTTTAATATATTCGCAGCCGAAATTGATTAAGCCGATGTAGCTCAGCTGGCTAGAGCAGCTGATTTGTAATCAGCAGGTCGTG
>ERZ1046367.672-NODE-672-length-22131-cov-6.737905_pt1 | contig 22131 bp, 17 predicted proteins | sample MGYA00383091_ERZ1046367 | MGnify/ENA primary metagenome ERZ1046367 (study PRJEB29581, sample SAMEA5548361) | metagenome | biome: marine; feature: coastal; material: water | depth 50 m | study: Short-term variability in the microbial, nano- and picoplankton... | reverse complement strand
AACCACCAAGATAGCGTCTATATGCACGATGGCGGTTAGTATATTCCGTTCCTCCACTCCAATAAGAACCTTTATAATAAGTATTGTCAAAGTCTGGAGCAGTTCTCAAAAGACCTAGCAATAGACCAGATACATTAGATCCTCTTTGAGTACCATTTCTATCAGTATAAGTATAGCTAGCCTTAGATGACATAGAAACCCTATCAGATAACTTAAATTTGGTATTTAATCTGATATTATCTCGATCATAATAAGAATTTCGAATGATACCATCTTGTCTCATTCTTCCGTAGCTAAATAAAAACGTTTTCGTTTGATCACCACCAGAGATTTGAAAATCATCATTGATATACGTTCCTGTCTGGAAAGCTTGATCAAAGTTTGAATCAACATAAGTATTCTTAGAATTCTTTTTTGTTATTGTATATTGAGTGAAGGCACCATCTTCAGATACGAAATAAGCCTTATCCTTATTATATTCATCGGCACCACCAGAACGTTCTGAAATTTTATCACCCCATGACTCTGCTTGTGTACCCCATTTACCACTACGACCTTGACCAAAGGTAGTTTGCATTGGAAGTTTCTCATGAATTTCATCATAAGAATAAGTGCGCTTATAAGACATTTTCATCTTACCTGCAGCTCCATCTTTTGTCTGAATTACAATTACACCATTTGCAGCTCTTGAGCCCCACAAAGCAGCAGCAGATGCACCTTTAAGAACTTCTACTGATTTAATATCATTAGCATTAATATCATTCATTCTTGACTGCTGAGATGATCCACCAAATCGACTTGATCCTGAATAATTTTGAGAGTTATTAATTGGCATACCATCTACAACTATTAAAGGTTGACTCGCACCAGAAATGGTATTCGATCCTCTTATTTTAATTGAAGTACCAGAACCTGCATCTCCACTAACAGCATTAACCTGAACACTGGAGGCTTTAGAGGCTAAAGAATTAGCTAAAGTTGATTCGCCAGAACGAGTCATATCAGCAGGAGTAACAGAGACACTAGTTGAGCCTTGTTTATCTCTATCTGTTTCAAAACCAAGTGCTGTAACCGAAACAGCTTTTAGACCAATTGCATCAACTGCAAGAGAAAAATTTTGAGTTGCACTACCTGAAGATATATCTACATCAGTTGTCTGAGTCGTATATCCAATATAAGTAGCAGTTAAAGAAACAGATGCTTGGCCAGCTAAATCAGAAATATCTATTGAATAAGTTCCATCACTAGCTGCAGCTGCACCATAGGATGATCCACTGACAACAACATTAGCACCAGCTAATGGATTGCCATTAGGATCTGAAACAGTACCAGTGATTTGTGCACTAGCAAACCCAAGTATTAAAGAAAAAAGCAGATATGCTCTAAGTGGTAATTTCATATGTTTAGTCTCCATATTTAACATATTTTAGTTCCTTAAGGAACTGTGAATTGATCAATACTATCATTATAATATCATAATTACAAGTTTTTTTACAAATAATTAAAATTTTTCTTTTATATCTTTTATATACTTATAAACTGTAGGTCTGGTGATCGCTAGCGCTTCTCCAATGATTGGGACAGCGCCTCGTTTATTCAAGTGTCCACCTTTTATTAAATATTTAATAACATTATACTTTTCTTTTTTTGAAAAACTTTTATTTGTTAAACCATTAGAAACACGAAAATGTTTAACCGCTATCAGGATGTCTTCTTTAGTACTTCCATAATAAAATGCTTCCTTATTTGAAATGATTGGATTATCAGTAGTTTCTTTTAAATATGATAGCGCAGTTGAAAATTCTTCAAAAATAGAAATATCATAATTCAATCCAAGCGAACCTATAATGTCATTTTGAGAATTTCTTATAGTTAACGATGACGATTTTAATGGTTTACCATCAGGGCTTTCATTCTTATAATTAATAACCTGGTCAGGCACTTTACCATCAACTTTTTTATAGCCTAGATCCGATGTGCCTTCTCCAACGTTCCGGCCTGTAATATGATTATTAAAAATAGCAATAATTGAATGCTCTGGATATCTTAGGTCGTGTACTATCACCTCTAGATTTGGATTAAACATTTTAGATAATATCTCTCCCATTTTTATATAATGAGAGAATATTTCTTTGTCAGATATTTTAGAAGCTTTACTCATAACTAACTTTATAGCTTATCTTCTGTTTCTTTATCAATTTTTTCTATTTTTATGTTTAAAAGTCCATAAATAATTGCAACAATTGGATTTGCTAAATTAAAAAAGCAAAAAGGTAAATATGCAAATGTAGCGATACCTAAAGATGCTGACATATAAGCGCCACAAGTATTCCAAGGTATTAATGGAGATGTAATTGTCCCAGCATCTTCCAATGTTCGAGATAAATTTTTTGGAGCAAGATTTCTTCTTGCAAACTCTGTTTTATACATTCTGCCTGGAAGAACAATAGAAATATATTGATCTGCAGTAATAATATTTACGCCAATGCATGTGGCAATTGTTGTAACAATTAATGAACCTGAAGATTTAGCAAATTTTAGTAATGATTTAACAATAATATTTAGCAGTTCAGTAGTCTCTAATACAGCTCCAAAAGTTAAAGCACAAATCACCAGCCAAATTGTATTTAGCATACTTGACATGCCACCACGAGTTAGTAGTGCATCTACAACTTCAACTCCACTATTAAATGTGAATCCTGAATGCAGAGCTGTCCAAACACCTGAAAGCATTGTTAAGCCTTTTGAAAGCTCAGGTTTATTAACAAAATTTGAAACAATCTGAGGTTGAAGGAATACAGCAAAAACCCCTCCTAATAATGCACCAATTAATACAGTTGGGAAGGCGGGCATTTTCTTGTAGGCTAAAATAAATACCACCACTAAAGGGACAAAAGAGAGCATACTAATATTAAAAGCGCTTGTTATGGTATCTTGAATGATTGCTAATCCTTGAGTATCACCAGTTGAGGTTGGCTTAAACCCAAGAATCAAAAATAGTATTAATGCAATTATTAGACTAGGACCTGTTGTCCATATCATATGACGAATATGTGTAAACAAATCAGTTCCAGCAATTGCGGGGGCCAAGTTTGTGGTATCTGATAAAGGTGACATCTTATCACCAAAATATGCACCCGAAATTATAGCACCTGCTGTTATCTCAGGAGAGAGGCCTAACCCTAACGATATTCCAATTAAAGCTACACCAAGCGTGCCCGCAACTGTCCATGAACTTCCGATGCTTAAAGCTGAAAGTGCACAAATTATACAGGCGGCAAAATAAAATATGGAAGGTGATAAAATTTTTAATCCATAATAGATCATAGCTGGAACAGTGCCAGACATGATCCATGTTCCTATCAAAGCTCCAACCGCCAATAAAATCAAAATTGCACCCATACCCATTGAAATTCCTTTTACTATACCCTTTTCCATTTCTTTCCAAGTATAGCCGTTCTTAATTCCAATTAATGCAGCAATTGAGGCTCCAAGAATTAAAGCAATTTGATTTGCTCCGTAAGATGAATTGTCCCCATATAAGTATACTGACATGGATAACATTACAATAAGCAAAAATATGGGAATTAAAGCATCAATGATCGATGGGGTTTTATGATTATTTTGCATAATTATTTTCTAAAATTAGGAACTCGCTTTTCTACAAAAGCAGATAAGCCTTCTTTAGTTTCGTCTGAATTAAATAAACTACTAAAATTCTTTACTTCTAAATCTAGACCATCTTTAGTTGTAAGTCCTACGCCTTCACGTATACATTCTAAAGATTTTGCGATAGCATTTGGTCCATTTTTTAATATTTGGTTGGCAACTTCTTCACATTTTTGTTTTAGATCTTCAAGAGGCACAACGTGATTTGCTAATCCAATTTCTTTAGCTTCTTGAGCATCAATCATTCTACCAGTTGTAATTATTTCGTTGGCAATACCAGTTCCCACTAATCGTGGTAATCGTTGAGTACCACCCCAACCAGGTAAAATACCCAATAATACTTCAGGTTGTCCAAACTTAGCTGTTTCGCTTGCTACTCTAATATGACAAGCAAGGCTAATCTCACATCCACCACCCAAAGCAAAGCCATTTACTGCTGCAATAATTGGTTTTGGAGAATTTTCAATGGTAACTGTTAATTGTTGACCTACTTTTCCAAAGGATAATGCTTCATCTGGACCCATAGGTTGCATAGTTTTTATATCTGCACCAGCAATAAATGATTTTTCACCGGAACCTGTTAGAATAATTACACCTACAGATGAATCATTTATACAATTTTCAATAGCACCTTGAAGTTCAGAAATAACTATTGGATTCATAGCATTAAGAGCCTCGGGGCGATTAATGGTAACCCAAGCTATTTGATTATTAATATCAGTTATTATGAATGACATCAACTATCTCCAAAAAGTCCTACTAAATAATACCATAATTGTAAAAATCTCTAAACGCCCTAACAGCATACAAAAAGTTAACATCCATTTACCGATTGGATGAAGCGTAGCATAACTATCCGTCGGTCCAAAAGCACCAAATCCTGGTCCAATATTCCCAATTGCTGATGCCGCAGCACCGATGGAAGTTTGAAAATCAAGATTAAGCGTAGTTAGTATAAGAGTAGTAACCGCAAAGATTAATATATAAAAAAGAAAAAATCCTAATGTGTTTCTAATAACATCATCACCAATAAAGCGGTCCCCTATTCGAATTTTAATTATAGCCCTAGAATGAAGCATTCTTCTTGTTTCAGTTGCAGCATATTTTAACAATAAAATAACACGTGAGACTTTCATCCCACCACCCGTTGATCCACCCATCCCTCCAATAAACATTAAAATTAAAATTACATATTGGCTAAAGAATGGCCACAATTCATAATCAGCTGATCCAAAACCAGTTGTGGTTAAAATAGAAACACTTTGAAATAATGAGTCTAAAAAATTTGCATGTGTCCAATTAAAACTAGATGAAGAAATATTCAAAAATATAAACAACGTTACAAAAAGCACAATACAAGAGTAGGTTATAAATTCTGTATCTTTAAAATATCCTCTAAGGTTACCCGTAAGAGCTTTAAAGTGAAGTGCAAAGTTGACACCAGCTAAAAACATAAAAATTATTATTATATAATGAATAACAGGGTTATCATAAGCTGCTATACTTGCATTTTGTGTACTAAAACCGCCAGTAGGCATTGTTGTAAAAGAATGACAAACAGCATCGAACCATGGCATTCCACTCATACCAAGTAATATAGTTTGAATAAGTGTAAGCCCAACATAGACCATCCACAAAATCTTAGCAGTTTCTTTTACCCTAGGTCTAATTTTATCTGCAACAGGCCCAGGGACTTCAGCTTTAAAAAGCTGAACACCACCAACGCCCAATAAAGGTAAAATTGCAATCGTAAATACGATAATACCCATACCACCTATCCACTGAATAAAAGACCTCCAAAACAAAACACCATGAGGTAAACTTTCAATACCATTTGCAAGATGAGGCAAGGTATTAATATCTCCTAAAATAGATGCTCCCGTTGTAGTTACTCCAGACATCGACTCAAACCAAGCATCCGTTATATTTGGAATAGAACCAGAAAAGTAAAATGGTAACGCACCAGCAAAAGCTATTAAAATCCATGCTAGAGTAACAATTGCAAAGCCATCTTTACTATTTAATGATTTGCTTTTACGAGTTATTACCCAAACAGGTGTACCTAAAATGATACAAATTAAAAGAGATTTTAGATGGCCACTTAAATCAGACTCACCATAACCCCAGGCTATGATTGCAGGAATAATCATGGAAAGCCCAGTTATTACTAGCATAGCAGCTAGAATATTAAAAATAGTTTTAATATTCAATTAAGACTCAAAGAGACGTTTCAGCTTTGGAACTGCTTTTGATTTAGCAAATACTAAAACTGTATCTTCTTCCGTTAATTGTGTTGATCCGCGAGCAATAGAAAGCGTTCCATGGTGATTTGTCATTCCAACAATACTATCTTCAGGAAATTTAACATCTTCTAAAGGCACTTTAGTGACTTTACTGCCAGGCTCAGGGTTAAATTCAATAACCTCAACATCTATTTCATCAAAAGTTATAACGGAAGTATCAGTTTGATCACTTACTATAAATCGAAGAATTGAATTTACTGTTGACATATTTTTACTTAATACAGATCCAACACCAATTTCATGTACAATTGGCATATATTCAGTTGTACTTACATGGATTACAGTTTGTTTAACTCCTAAATGATGAGCTAACATACCTGATAATAAGTTTGTTTGCTCACTTTCAGTTACAGCAATAAAGCTATCTGCATCTTGAATATTTTCTGATTTAAGCAATTCAACATCCGTTCCATCTCCATGGATAATCATTGTTTCCTTTGCATGTGAAGCTAACCATTCTGCTTTATCTCTTTTACTCTCAATTAATCTGACAGTCATTTCTTTTTCAAGTTCTTCAGCTAAACTGCGACCAATTTTACTCCCACCTAAAATAATAATAGAATTAGTTTGAGTAGCTTCTTTACCTAATAGATGCATCAAAGATTCTAATCGTTTTGTTTTAACAATAAAATAGGCAGTATCAGTAGCTTTAAAAATGTAGTCTGACCAAGGTACATGTGACTCACCTTCATTTAGAACTGTAATAATTCCAAATTTAAAATTTTGTTCTTCTTCACAAATTTCCCTTACTGATTTTCCAACAATTGGTGAATTTTCATCTAATCGAATACCAATCATTTGAATTCTACCACCTTCAAAATCCATAACTTGAGTTGCATAAGAATGACGGACCAATTTAACAATTTCTTTGCACGCTTCTTTTTCTGGATGAATAACAAAATCAATACCAAACTTTTCTGGTTTAATAATTGAATCTCGAGCAGTATACTGTTGATTTCTTAGTCGAGCTATTATTTTTTTAGCTCCAAGCTCATGAGCTTGTTGAGAAGCAATAAGATTTACTTCATCGACACGAGTAAGGCATAAAACATAATCAGCGTCTTGTACATTCGCATCAGAAAGATTACGAGGACTTGCACCATTACCTTCTACAACAATAACATCTAAACTTTCTGTCGCACGTTTACATTTTACAGGATCGATGTCCATAACAATAATATCATGATCTTCTTGACTTAACGCTTTTGCAACGTGGAAACCTACTTCGCCTACTCCAATTATGACAATCCGCATAAAGAATCCTTTCCAGTGAAAGCATATATTTTAATTATAAAATTCAACAGCTTGCTATTCTTTTATTTATCCATTCTCACGTCTAATATCAGCCCCTAACAATTTGAATTTTTCTTCAATTTTTTCATATCCTCTATCAATATGATAAATACGACTAATTTCAGACTCACCTTCAGCAATTAATGCACCAATCAATAAAGAAGCACTTGCTCTAATATCAGTTGACATAACTTGTGCGCCCTTTAGTTTTTTTGGACCACGAATTAAAGCCATATTTTTATTTAAGGAAATATCAGCACCCAAACGTATTAATTCTGGGACATGTGCAAAACGATCATGATAAATCGTATCAGTAATATGAGACGATCCGTTTGCTACCGACATCAAGGCAACCCATTGTGCTTGCAAATCTGTTGGGAATCCAGGGTGGACATCAGTTGTCATATCAACCGGCTGCAGTTTATCGCATTTATTAACTGTAATTGAATTGTCATTAACAACTAATTCACATCCGGCTTGTTCTAATTTTCTTATAACAATATTCAAGTGAGTTGGATCTACTTTTTTTAGAGTAATATTTCCTAAAGTTGCACCAGCAATAAGAAATGTACCAGCTTCAATCATATCTGGAATAGTTTCAACCTTCATAGGGGATAATTTTTCAACACCATTAACAAATAATATATTAGAGCCAACTCCTTCAATATGAGCGCCCATTTCATTTAATACTTCGCATAACTGAACAATATGAGGTTCAATTGCCGCATTTGTTATTTGCGTTTTTCCCTCAGCCAAAACAGAAGCCATAAGTATATTTGCAGTTGCACCAACAGAGGGTATATCAAAATGAATTAGAGCTCCTTTTAATTTTTTTGCTCGCGCAATGATATAACCTTTTTCTAAAATAATTTCTGCGCCTAGCTTTTCAAAACCTTTTAAATGGTAATCCACAGGTCGAGGACCCCACGCACAACCTCCTGGCAGTGAAACCCTTGCTTCACCAAATCTACCCAATAAAGGACCCATAACATAAAAAGAAGCACGCATTGTTTTTACCAAATCATACGGAGCTTCAACAGAGTTAATAGTTGAACTATCTACCAGTAAATCACCATTATTATAAGTTGATTTAGCACCAAGCATTTCTAATAAATTAAGAAATGTTCTGGTATCTTTTAAGTCTGGGACGCGATTGATGCTATGTTCACCTTCAGTTAAAAGTGTAGCTGCCATTAGTGGAAGTACTGCATTTTTTGCCCCACTAATTTCAACAGAGCCACTAAGCTCTTTTGCCCCATTAACAACTAATTTATCCACGCGCTTTCTCCCTAAATTCTTTTACTGTAGATATACTCTCAACTGAAATGTTCTCTCCACTAAATAATCCAGCAATGGCCTCTAATTTTTCTTCTTCTTTTAAGTAATTAAGAACAACATCGGTTTGATTGTTATTTATTTTTTTAGAAATATACATATGATGATGTGCCCTGGATGCAATTTGAGGTAAATGAGTGATACATAAAACTTGCTTGTTCTTTGCCAGAGCTTCAAGTGAAAGCGCAACTTTTTCAGCTGCTTGGCCAGAAATACCGGAATCTATTTCATCAAAGATCAGAGTTTCCACTGGATCACTTTTCTTAAGAACTGATTTTATAGCTAACATTATTCTTGAAACCTCACCACCTGAAGCAACTTTAACGAGTGGCTTTGGAAGTTCACCTGGATTTGCGCTGAGAAAAAATTCAATAGTATCATAACCTTTTGAACCAAATGCAATTCTTTCTTGGTTGAAATTAATTAAACTTTCAGAATTAGGTTTTGTATTTATTAGTATTTCAAAAGTAGATCCTGCCATATTTAGTTCTGACATTTCTAATTCAATTTCTTTTGAGAGCTTTATTGCATTATTTATACGAGATTCATGTAATTGATCTGCAATTTTTTGATACTGCGTAACTAATAAATATCTTTCTTCTTCTAAATCTATAATTTTCTGATCTAAACCTGAAAGGCTTTCTAATTCTACTTCTGCTTGAGATTTAAATGTAAATATGGATTCTATTGATCCACCATATTTTCTTTTTAAACTTTCAATCTCTTGTAAACGATCTTCAATAATTTTACTTTGTTCTGGGTCATTATCAATATTTTCAGCATACTGAAATAAACTAACAGAAGCATCTTGAATAGAAATTGATGCCTGTTTTAATGAATCAATAAACGTTCCAAGATTTTTATCATAATTTGATAATCGTTCTAAATCATTTAACGTTGAAATAAGTTGACGGTAAATGGAGTGATCATGCTCTGTAAGTGATTGATTCATATTCTGAACAGTAGATATTAATTCGTCAATATGATTTAATCGCTTAAACTCAACACCTAATCTCACATCTTCGTTTTCTTGCGGTGATATACTATTAATTTCATTTAGCTGAAATTTTAACAACTCTTTTTGATTTGAAGCAGTCTCTTGTTGAATTTTAGCTTTATTAAGTAAGTCGATTGTTTTGGAAAGATTTGAAAAAATAAATTCAATTTTTTTAACAAGCTCTTCAGATTTACAATAACTATCTAAAAAGTCAATATGAGTATTTGAATTCAAAATATATTGCTGTTCATTTTGCCCATGAAAATCTGCTATAACTTTTACTAAAGACTTGTAATTTATATCTATTGTAGGCTCATCGTTCACAAATGATCTAGATCGGCCCCCTTTGCTAAGCAAGCGACGGTAAATAGAATCTTTATTTGTTTGAACTTCAACCTCAACTACTGACTGCTCCTGCCCACTCCTAACATATGTTTTATCTGATTTTGCTCCCAAAGCAAATCCAAGAGCTTTTAATAAAATAGATTTTCCAGCTCCAGTTTCTCCAGTAATAACTGTTAAACCATTTTTTAAAGGAATTTCCAATTCTTTTATAATCGCAAAATCTTTTATAAATAATTTTTTAATCATTTTTACGATTTCCAATAACTAGCAAAGAACCAATAATAACTCCAATCGTATCAGCTAAAACATCCCACCCACTTGAGAAGCGACCAGAAATAAATGATTGTAAATATTCATCCATCATACCAAAAAAAATTCCAAATGGAATAACAACAATTAACATTTTAGTAGAAATACTTTTCATACTATTCATTAATAGAATACCTAGAATAAAATATTCAATTAGGTGAATAAGTTTATCAAAACTTAAGAGCCATGATTTTGGAATACTCTCTCCTGGCAACGATGACAAAGAGAGTATAAAGACCATATAAATTAAAAGTAGAACGCGAAATTTATTATGATTCATAGACTGATATAACTTGACCTATTTTATTAAGTAAATCACTTGCGATTAATCCTCGCTGACCGTTAACACGTGCCAATTCATCTCCGGTTTTACCATGAATAAACATTCCTATTTGAGCTGCCTCCTCGACACTTTTTCCTTGTGCAATAAAAGCAGCAATAATTCCAGTAAGTACATCTCCAGACCCAGCTGTTGCAAGGCCGGGATTACCATTAGAATTAACACACCCTTTTGCTTCCCATGCAACAAAAGAAGGTGAATTTTTTAACAAAAGAGTTCCAGGAAAATCTTTCATGAAAAGATTGATATTTTTTGGTAAATCATCCATTAATATTTTGCTATCAATACCAGTTATTTTACTGAACTCCCCAAGGTGAGGTGTGATAACAAACTTTGAATGTATTTCGTTAAATAATTCAATATTATTATAAAAGGGTTGAAAACCATCTGCATCTATTACGATTGGCTTGTTTATGTTTTTAATTAGCTTTAAAACTAATTTTGCTGTCTCTGAGTCAGAACCTAATCCTGGTCCAATAATTATTACATCAGACCATTCAACATGATTCATAATCGTATCATAATTCTCTTCTAAGAAAAAACCATTACCAGAATCTTCACATGGTATTGTCATACCTTCAGTAATTTTTTTTTCATAGATAGAATTCAACGAACTTGGTGCAAAGGTTTTTGTAATGCCAGCTCCACTCCTTAAAGCACTCATGGTTGAAAGAAATGCCGCACCTGTCATGCCAATGGAACCTGCCAATATCAAAACTTTCCCTTGTTTGTATTTATGAGTTGTTTTTTCTACGTTTTGAATCATTGAATTTATTTGCTCATCGGATAAAAGATTCCATTCCATCGGGCTTCTACTTTTATAAGTTTTTGGCAAACCAATATCAACACAACGAATGAGTCCACAATGACTTTTTCCTGGCTCTAACATCATGCCAATTTTTGCTGAGTCCATAGTAATCGTTTGATCTGCTTTAACTGCATTACTTGAACACATTCCTGTGTTTGCATTCAAACCAGAAGGAATATCTACTGATATAGTCGCACTACATTCATTTAACCATTTTGTCCATGGAACAAATTCTTTATATAATTCTCCAGAAAAACCAGTCCCAATAATAGCATCAATCATTAGATCAAAATTAGGTAAAAGTTGAGGAAGTTCTTTTTCATAAAATATAGCTACACCCTTTTTTGAACAAATATCATGAAAATAAAGACTGTCATTTGAAAGATTTTTACTTGAGCTTAAGCAATAAATAGAGACCTTAAATCCTTCGTCTATTAAAATTGAAGCAGCTGCAAACCCGTCCCCACCATTATTACCTTTGCCACAAACAATTCCAATATTAGGATTGTGCACAGTTATCAATTCAGATTGAACAATTGACGCTATATTTTTTCCCGCATTTTCCATTAGGGTAGTACCTAATATTTTATTTTTATCTATAGCTATTAGGTCTAATTCTCGAGCTTGTTCTCTTGTAAGAAGTTGCATCTATAAAAAAAACATAGCTATTGCAATTGCGAAATCATTTTCATGTGCTATGCTAACTTTTATTTCTTTATAATCTAAAATATCAATAAATGAAACTATAGGTATTCCATTTGATTCAGGCAAAATTTCAATTTTACTAAATGCAATTTCTTTATTATATCCAGAACTGTAGATACACTTCTTAATTGCTTCTTTAGCAGCAAAACGACCTGCAAAGTGTATGGAAGGATTTGATTTTCCATCACAATAAGCGATTTCCTTATTAGTGAATATTTTTTCCTTAAAACGATCACCATTTTTCTCAAGCATTTGGTAAATACGTTGAACAGAAACAATATCCGTTCCAATAGTTGGATTATTCGTTGTTCAAATCCTTTATAATATTAACAACTTCATATATATCATTTACGTCCCAATCTGCACCAGAATCTATTGTGCCAAAAGTATCGCCATAGCGAGCAAAAACTGTCTTCATACCTATTTGACTTGCTCCAACAACATCTCTATCAGGCCAATCTCCTATCATTAAAGCCTCACTAGAATTAACTTGTAAAATATTAAGTGCCATTTCAAAAGGTTTAGGAGATGGTTTACGCGCGCCAGAGTCATCATAAGTCAGAACAGGATCAAATACATGGTGTAGATTTAAGTAATATAATCGCATCCAGGCTTCTCTACTAGGCGCATCAGAAACAACAGCTAGCTTAATTCCCATTTTAATTAATTCAATTAAGGTTTTATTAACATTTGGATAAACTACTAAAGTTGCTTCTCTTGCGCGTCTATAAGAAACAATTCCAGCTGCTAATATTTTATTGCTTACCTTACCAAAGTTTTGCATTAAAAAATCATCAAAAACTTGCTGATTTTCCCATCCATTGGTTTCATATAATTCAAAAATATTTTTATAAGCTTGGTCTTCATCTATATTTAGACCTGCTTCATTCATAGCAGTTATTGCAGCTTTAACCGCAAACTGCTTCATCTTCATAAAATCAAGTAGTGTATTATCGAGATCAAATATGATCGCTTTAATCATAGTTTAAATTATTTTAGGACTAATTCTCGTATTTTTGAGGATTTTTAACTTTATCAATTTCATATTCAGCCATTGTTCTCCACGTCCTGTCACCTCTTGCTTTTTCAAACGCATTAATAGCGCCAGTTTTATTTCCTCTTCCAGAACACCATTCCGCAATACCTAATTCAAACCATGCGCCACCAAATCTATTTTTTATTTCTGTACTGTTTCGAGCTGCATTTTTTGCTTCTTCACAATTACCAGTTGAGTTATGTGCACTTGCTAATCTAAAAAAACTCATAGCATCTTGTTCATTTAAAGCAACTGCCATCTGTAAAGAAGATACAGCATCTTCCCAATTTTTTTCTTCAACATGGATAATACCTAGATTAGCATATCCTTTAGCATAGTTAGGATTTACTGTTATAGAAGTATTTAATACCTGCTTAGCTTTTTCATAATTTTTAGCATTTATATAGATATCACCCATCGCACCATAAGCTTTATCATAACCTGGATAAATATCAACTGCTGATTCGAGTGCACTAATAGCACCTTGAGTATCATTCATACCATTCTTTGCTAGACCTAAGGCAAAATAACCTTTATAGAATTTGGGGTTAACCTTGAGAGCTTCACCATAGGATGTTACTGCTAATTCTTTATCGCCCATCTTAGATTGTATTACTCCAATTTGGTAATAAGCTTGGTAGAAAGTGTTATCTACTTTTAAAACCTCATCATAAGATGTTAGTGCACCTTCAAGGTCTCCTCGCTTGTATGATTGATTACCTTTGTTAAAGAAATTTTTTGCTACATTTTTAATAGCAGCAGAAGCAGTTTTATGTTCAGGGTTTATGGTTAATGTTTTATTAAAATAATCAACTGCTTCAGTAAATTCTTTTTTTCTAAAATGAGTAAGTCCCATATTGAAAACTGATTCAGGGTAATTTGGAAACTTTTCAAAAGCTACCCTAAAAGATTCAAAAGCATTATCTGCATCTCCATTTTTCATAGAGCGTATGCCTTTACTCATCAATGTATTAAGCTCATTCATGGTTTCAAACTCTTCTCTAAAAGCTTTGTTCTCGGGATCAGCTTCAATTGCTTCTTTTAAAGATTCACCTGCTTTTTTCAGATCGCCTTTGCGCATTGAAACGTGAGCAAGTCCTAAATATGCTGGTGCATAAGTGGGGTCAGCTTGAAGAGCTAAATTAAACTCTTCTTCTGCTTTTGAAACTTTACCTGCATCTAAACTGGCTTGTGCAGTTTTAAAAAGTTCATCTGGAGACTGTGCAAAGAGTGCACTCAATAAAAAAGATAGAATTAATACTTTTTTAAACATAGTTCTTATTTCCTATTAATTAAATTATTTGTGCCGAAGGCCGGACTCGAACCGGCACGAGGTTTCCCCCACAGACCCCTCAAGCCTGCGTGTCTACCAATTCCACCACTTCGGCCTAAAGGCAATTTATTTATTTTCCTTTTCAGGTAATGTGGTAGAAGGTAGCGAAAGTTGTTCCATTGGTGCTTCAAATACGCCTTCTTCTTGAGCTTGCTCTATTACAGAGCTGCTACTAGCAGAAGAAGGTCTACCTAAAAGACTGATTAGAAGCGCTAACCCCATAAATGCTATAGCTAAATAAGTAGTAATCTTACTTAATGCTGTTGAAGCACTACGCCCTCCAAAAATAGCGTTAGTAGTTTGACCACCAATTGAACCAGCTAAACCACCACCTTGACTTGCCTGCATTAAAACAACAGCAACAAGCAATACGCTTATAATTGCATGGACTGTAATTAAGAAACCTAACATATTTTACCTCTCAAAATTTTTAACTATATCGATTATTTTACAAAAACTATCCACTTTCAAACTTGCACCACCAATCAAAAATCCATTTACACCATCTACTTTTAACAATGATTCTGCATTATTTTCATTTACAGAACCACCGTAAAGAACTGGAATTTCTTCACCCTTAGAACCAAAAAGGATTCTAAGATTAGTCTTTATTTTAAGATGTGCATCTTCCACTTGCAAAACTGACGCAGTTTTACCAGTTCCAATCGCCCAAACAGGTTCATAAGCTACAATAAACTTTTTAGGGTCAATGGAGTCAAGCTTTGCCATGCCTAATTCAATTTGCTCTTTAATAATTTTATCTGTAAGTCCTGATTCGCGCTGTTCTAGTGTTTCACCTATACAAAAAATAGGAATTAAATTAGAACTATTAACAGCAATAATCTTTTCATTGATAAAATGGTCTGACTCATCAAAAATATGTCGCCGCTCAGAGTGCCCTATAATCACATACTTAACACCAATTGAATCGAGCATATTAACAGAGATTTCACCAGTAAATGCACCATGACTGTCACAGTGAACATTTTGAGCACCAACACTAAATGAAGAATTATCTAATGTGCCAACGATGGAAAAGAGCGATGTAAAAGGCGGACAGAATATAATCTCTGTAAGTTCATCATCCAATATTCGTTTTTGGATTTTGCCAACGAAAGATATACCTTCATCGTTTGATTTATGCATCTTCCAGTTTCCAGCGATAATAGGTTTAATTATCATTTAGATCTCCAAAGCATAAATAGCAGGCATAGTATTTCCAGATAATAAAGAAAGAGCAGCACCGCCTCCTGTAGAAACATGGCTAAAATTATGCATCATTTCAAATTTTTTAATAGCAGCAGCTGAATCTCCACCACCAACAATAGTTTTAGATTCATTTTTTGTTGCCATACCAATACTTTCAGCAAGCTTTTCAGTACCATTATGAAAACCATCTACTTCAAAAACACCCATGGGACCATTCCAAAGTATTGTTCCAGATGCAGCAATAACATCTGAAAAGTTTTTAATGGTTGAAGGTCCAATATCCAGTCCCATTAAGTCTTCAGGAATTTCATTTGAATTAAAAATTGAACTGTCTTTATCATTCATTGATTTTGCACAAATTAAATCACTTGGAAAAATTAAATTTGTTTTACCACGAGCATTCGCCATAATTATTTTTGCTTGAGACAACATGGTTTCATCAACAAGCGATGCACCAATATTTTTTCCTTTTGCTTTTAAAAAAGTAAATGCCATTCCACCACCAATTAAAATGTGATCAGCAATTTGAATAAAACGGTTAATTAAATCAATTTTTGTATCAATTTTTGCCCCACCAAGTACTAGAGTTAATGGCTTTTTGGGTACTTTCATAGCTTCATCTAAAAATTCTAATTCTTTATCAATTAAAAAGCCCATACCTTTTTGATTAAAGTATTTACTTACACCAAGATTTGAAGCATGAGAGCGATGAGCAGTGCCAAATGCATCATTAATAAAAACTTGACCATGTTTTGCCAAATTAATTGAAAAATTTTGATCATTATTAGTCTCTTCAATATGAAAACGTAGATTTTCAAGAAGATGAACCTCACCAGAACGAAGTCCTAGAGTAACATCGTGAGCATCTTCAGATATACAATTATCAGAAAATTTAATTGGCATTTCAAGTAAATCAGCAAGTTTTTCACCTGCTGGCATTAGGCTTAAATTTGAATCAAACTTACCATTAGGCCGACCCATATGAGATATTAAGATTATTTTAGCACCTTCATTTAGACAATGTTTAATTGTTGGAAGTGCTGAACGAATACGAAAATCATCTGTCACAAGTTCATTCTCAACGGGAACGTTAAAGTCAACTCTAATAAGTACACGCTTATCTTTAAGGTCAAAGGATTTAAGTGTTTTTAACAATTACTTAGTTATTTCTAAAAAGTTTTATAAAAGTAGGTATATAGTTTAATTAGAGAAAATTATATTTAATTATTATTCATTTGTTTGAGAGTCTAAAGTTACGAAACTAAAATACATAGTTTGAAGTCGTTCTTTAATAAATTTTTAGTAAATAAATTATATACCTATTCTTTAATAAGAGTCGGTAATTTGCTTCATTATATATGCCTAAAGACTCTAAATCATCATTCAATTTTCAAGACCTCATGTTGCATCGCATTCATGAAATCTTACTTGTCGCAAGTCCTTATGATTCATTTATTCTTGAAGAGGATGGTCGACTAACGCAACAAATTCTTTATGAGTATTTAGGGATGAATTTATCATATGCGCCTAGAGTATGGCATGCAAAAAATGCAACCACTGGACTTAAAATGCTTTCTGATAGAAGCTATGATCTTGTAATCGTTATGATGCGTATAGCTGATATGGATCCAATTACATTTGGTGAAAAAGTCAAATCTGAATACCCAGATAAACCTATAGTACTCCTTGCTTTTGATGAATCAGAAATAACATCCTTACCTCAAGAAAGAATGCAAAAAAGCATCGATAAAGTTTTTATATGGTCAGGGAATGCCAATCTCTTTCCAGCAGTTATAAAAAACTTTGAAGATAAAATGAATTTTAAACGTGATTATAAGATTGCTGACATAAGAGCAATTATTCTGGTTGAAGATAATCCACGTTACTATTCAGTAATACTTCCACTTATATACAGAACCGCACTTCTGCACGCTAGAGATTTAATAAGTAAAAGTCTTTCTGATACAGATAGGCTTTTACTATTTAGAGCACGACCCAAAATAATTTTGGTTTCAACTTATGAAGAAGCAATTAAATATTATGATGATTACCGTCATAATATTCTTGGCTTTATATCAGATGTTCGATTTCCAAAGAATAATGAATTAGATGATCATGCAGGGATCAAGCTTGCAGAGTATATTCGTCAAAAAGATTCTGATATGCCAATAATACTACAATCAACAAACCCACATCATAATGAAGATGCAACTGCTATCAATGCATCATTCATTCATAAAAAGTCTTCTTCTTTACTACAAGAGCTTGAAGACTTTATTATTAACAATTTTGGTTTTGGAGATTTTATTTTTAGAAATAAGCGTGGCAAAGAAATTTCAAGTGCCAGTGATTTAAAATCATTAAAAAAATCTCTCAATAAAATTCCAGATAAAACTCTAGAATATCATGCTTCTAAAAACCACTTTTCAAACTGGCTTGCAGTGAGAGGTGAATTTTCTATTGCATCAATTATAAGACCGCTTAAAGTGGTTGATTTCAATACTTTAGATGATTTACGTAAACTTATAATTGAACAAATAGATATGAGTTTAGAAGCTAACAACGAAGGTCGTATTGTCCAATATTCTCCTACAACAAAAGATAAAAGTCTAAATTTTGTGAGACTATCCACAGGCTCTCTAGGTGGTAAGGCGAGAGGTCTGGCTTTTGCAATCAATCTACTGTCAGAATCAAAAATAGATAAAAAATATAATAATATAAAATTACGAGTCCCAAAAGTTGCGGTTATTGGAACTGATGACTTTGATCATTTCATGGAAGATAACAAACTTTGGAAAACAGCCTTTTCTAAAGAAAAAACAGATAAAGCAATTATTAAAGCATTTTTAAGAGGTAAACTTTCTAAAAAACTCATAAGAACATTATCCAAATATCTTACTGAAGTAAAATACCCTATTGCTGTTCGATCATCTAGCCTGCTTGAAGATTCACAATACCAACCATTAGCTGGAATGTATTCAACCTATATGCTTCCAAATTCAGATACGTCTAAAACTGTACGGGTTGAACAATTAAAAAAAGCTATAAAACTAGTGTATGCTTCAACCTACCTTAAAGAACCAAAGGCGCTTATAGAAAACTCTGTACACCATCATGAAGAGGAAAAAATGGCCGTAATCATTATGGAATTGGTTGGTAAAGAGCATAGAAATTTATTTTACCCTAGCGCAAGTGGCTCTGCTCAAAGTTTTAATTATTACCCAGTATCATACATGAAACGCAATGAAGGTGTTGCTCATATAGCTTTAGGTTTAGGTAGAACGATTGCAGAAGGTGAAAAAGCTTTAAGGTTCTCTCCCAAATATCCTGGAATTATTCCTCAATACTATTCAATTAGATCAACAATTGATAATTCTCAAAATCAATTTTATGCTTTGGATCTAAAAAAAGCTTCGCGTCTTCTTAAAGATGCTGAACAAGAGAATACATCTTCATTTGAACTTTCGATAGCTGAACAAGATGGAGAACTCTATTGGGCGGGTAGTGTAATATCTAATACTGACAATGTTTTAAGAGATTCTCTTCGATATGAAGGTCCAAGGGTCATAACCTTCCCTTCTTTTTTAAAATGGGAAACTTCACCTGTTCCAGATATATTAATTGATGTTTTAAAAATGGGTGAAAATGCATTAGGCTGTCCAATTGAAATTGAATTTGCCATAAATATGTATAAAGATGATAAAAAAGAAAATGAATTTTGTTTGCTCCAAATAAAACCGATGGTAATTGGCGGTGTTGAACGAGTTCACGAACTCGAATCGATAAATAAAGATGATGTATTTTGTAAGAGTTCCATTGCATTGGGAAATGGGCTTATAGATAATATTCAAAATATTGTTATTGTTGATCCAAATACTTTTGATGCTTCACAAACTGAAATAATCGCTAAAGATATTGAACATATTAACAAAAAGATGCCTAAAGATGAAAATTTTATCCTAATTGGTCCTGGCAGGTGGGGCTCAGCTGACCCATGGCTAGGAGTGCCTGTCGAATGGGCTCAAATATCTAATGCTAAAGTAATTGTAGAATTTGGTATGAATGATTTTCCTGTGGACCCATCTTTTGGAAGTCACTTTTTTCAGAATGTCACTTCAATGCGCATTGGCTATTTTACACTAAACCATAAAAAGAAAAATGATTACTTGGATTTAAAATGGCTCAATGAACAAAAAGTAGTCGCAGTAACAAAATACATAAAGTGGATACGCTTAGAACGGCCATTTACGGTTACAATTGATGGTGAAACGGGGAACGGCTCAATTATTAAGCCACTAAAACCTACTCAAGAAATAATGGATGAGCATGAGGCTTCCGGTATATAAAAAAGCCCTATTTTTTTTAATAAACAGAGCTTTTTTACTTATTATTTTTCTAGTTTTTAATTAGACAACACCTTGATCCATCATGGCATCTGCGACTTTAATAAATCCTGCAATATTTGCACCTTTTACATAGTCAGTAAATTCATCAGCTTTCCCATGGGTTACGCAAGAAGAATGAATACTTTTCATAATTTGGTGTAGTCTTTGATCTACTTCTTCCCTGCTCCATGAAAGACGACTTGAATTCTGACTCATTTCTAAACCAGAAACAGCCACACCACCTGCATTAGCTGCTTTTCCAGGGCCAAAAAGTATTTTAGCATCTAAGAATGTTTGAACGGCATCTGTTTCAGAGGGCATATTTGCACCTTCAGCTACGGCAATACAGCCATTTTTAATCAAAGTTTTCGCTTCTGAAGCATTTATCTCATTTTGAGTAGCGCAAGGTAGTGCGACATCACATGGAATACTCCATGGACGCTCGTTATCTAAATATGCTCCTCCAAACTTATCAGTATATTCTTTAATTCTACCACGTTTTACATTTTTTAAATTTAAAACAAAAGCCAATTTTTCTTCATTAATACCTTCAGGGTCGTGAATCGTTCCACCGGAATCAGATAAAGAAACAACTTTTCCACCAAGATGATTAACTTTTTCAGTGGCATACTGTGCAACATTTCCAGAACCAGAGATTGTTACAGTTTTCCCTTTAAAGGAGTCATCATTTGTCTTAAGCATCTCTTCTGCGAAGTATACACATCCATATCCAGTGGCTTCTGGTCGAATGAGACTTCCACCCCAGTTAAGACCTTTTCCAGTTAAAATACCCGTAAATTCATTGCGTATACGCTTATACTGACCAAATAGATAACCTATTTCACGACCGCCAACACCAATATCTCCAGCAGGTACATCAGTATCAGGACCGATATGACGTGAAAGTTCAGTCATAAACGATTGACAAAAACTCATAACTTCATTGTCTGATTTTCCTTTTGGATCAAAATCAGAACCACCTTTACCACCACCCATAGGTAATGTAGTAAGGCTATTTTTAAAGACTTGTTCGAATCCTAAAAATTTTAATATTCCTAAATTGACTGAAGGGTGAAAACGTAATCCACCTTTATAAGGACCAATCGCAGAATTAAATTCTACACGGAATCCTCGATTAACTTCTATACCACCTTTATCATTACGCCATGGCACTCTGAACATTAATACGCGCTCAGGTTCAGTAATTCTTTCTAAAATTTTTGCATGGACATAGTCAGGATGGTCACCAAGGAAACCCCATAATGACTCAACCACTTCACTTACAGCTTGATGAAATTCCTTTTCACCATGGTTTTTAGCTTCAATATAAGCCATGAACTCTTCAATTGAATTATACATTGATACTCCTTAGAACGATACAGTTAATATAAAACACTATTTTTCTCATTAAAAAATCCGGACGAAATTAATAGATAAATAATAATAAAGTTGCACAAAATTGTTTGAAGAAGATTGATTAAGTAAGCTAATTTCGGAAGCTTTATTGATAAATAAAATGGCGGAGTAGCTCAGCTGGTTAGAGCATCGGAATCATAATCCGAGTGTCGGGGGTTCAAGTCCCTCCTCCGCTACTATCTTTTCTTGACGGTAAGTCATACTTATATAGCTTCAATCATGAAGCGGTTATTTTGCCAAAATTAGCCATATAAGCTACTCAATCTGCTTTAGGCTTTATATACTAAGCGATACGGGGGTAGTTATGAATTAGTTTTAAAAATAAAGACGAAATACAGTTTCTGCTACACAGGCAAAGCGTTTTCTATTTTCCACTTCTATACTGATCTCATTTATCAATTCAATACTATTATTTTTTGGCTGGACATCCACCATACGAGTGCGCGCCCTGACTCTAGAACCTGATTTGACCGGGTATGGAAAACGCACTTGATTCAAGCCATAATTAACCACCATCCGCGCTTCAGGGAATAAATTTTTTGAAGAACTAATGGTATTGGTCAATTTTGGAATTAAAGATAATGTTAGAAAGCCATGGACAATAGTTGTTTTGAATGGCGATTCTTTTCGCGCGCGCTCAGGATCAGT
>ERZ1046367.658-NODE-658-length-22351-cov-6.909042_pt1 | contig 22351 bp, 20 predicted proteins | sample MGYA00383091_ERZ1046367 | MGnify/ENA primary metagenome ERZ1046367 (study PRJEB29581, sample SAMEA5548361) | metagenome | biome: marine; feature: coastal; material: water | depth 50 m | study: Short-term variability in the microbial, nano- and picoplankton... | reverse complement strand
CATCTAGGCCTGTTCAGGATCTTTTACAATTCTCGCCGCCTCTTCAGGATCAAGCCTTGGGGGGGTCCAATCGCAACCTGGCGCTGCATCGAGTAACTTTTTCGTATAAGCATGCTTTGGATTATTAAAGACCTTATCAGCAGGACCAAATTCAACCATTTCCCCCTTTTCCATCACCGTAATATAGTCCGATATCTGAGCAGCAACTCTAAGATCATGCGTGATGAAAATAATTGCCATTTCATAGCTTTTCTGCAGATCGTTCATTAATCTTAGTACCTGTTTTTGCACCGAAAGATCTAAAGCTGAAACGCTTTCATCTGCAACAACCACATCTGGCTCCATAGAAAGAGCGCGGGCAATGCCTATTCTCTGTCGTTGACCGCCGGAAAAATTTATAGGTTTTCGCCGAAGAGACTGTTCACCCAACCCAACTTGTGACAGTAACTTTACCGCGCGCTGGTGCGCTTCGGCGGAAGGTACCCCTTGTAGCAAAAGACCTCGTGTCACCATGTAACCCACTGTCTGGCAGGGATTCAGTGACCCGAATGGGTCTTGAAAAATCATTTGAATATTTTTTCGTGCTTTAACAAGATCCCGGTCAGAAAGAGCTAGAAAATCCTGATGGTTGATCATCACAGAACCAGATGTCGGCTCTATAAGTCGTATCAGCGTTTTGGCTAAAGTGGATTTACCTGACCCACTTTCGCCCACAACCCCAAGTGTCTCGCCTTTTCGAAGCACAAAGCTTGCATCGTTCAAAGCATGAACTTTTGTAGAAGTTGCACCATAAATTTTATGTAGGGACTTAACCTCTAAAACAGGTTTGTCGTCCCGACCTAAATCCGGTGTTCTAGTGGTTTCTAGAAGAGGCATCGCATCTACCAGTAGTTTTGTATAGGGCTCTTTCGGATGCATAAGAATTTCTTGTTTAGAGCCTTGCTCAATAATCTTTCCCTGACACATAACAGCCACCCGATCGGCAATATCAGCAACGATCCCAAAGTCGTGGGTTATAAAGATTGTCCCATTGTCATAAACCTCTTTTAGATCCTGTATCAGACGCAGAATTTCAGCCTGAGTTGTCACATCTAGAGCTGTTGTTGGTTCGTCTGCAATCAATATGTCTGGTTTGCAGGCTAGGGCCATTGCGATGACAATACGTTGGCATTGCCCCCCTGAAACTTGGTGAGGGTAACTTGCATAAATCCGCTCTGGAGTAGGAAGCTTCATTTGTTCCAACAGTTGTATGGTTTCTATTTTGCGCTGTGGTGCCGAAATCTCTGGTCTATGAAGGCTAAATACTTCTTCAACCTGCTTTCCGATTTTAACTGCTGGATTAAGCGCCGCCATAGGTTCTTGATAAATCATTGAAATACGCGCGCCACGCAGCTTATTTAACTCATTTTGAGAGAGCTTTAAAACATCTTTTCCATCGAATATGACTTGGCCCGATTCCACTTTCAAAGGCTTAGCGATATCGTTCAAAACGGCACTTGTCATAACCGATTTGCCTGACCCGCTCTCTCCGACAACGCATAGGATTTCTCCCCTGTTTACAGTAAGAGAAACATTATCAACAGCATAACGTCTGTCAGCACGATCTGGCAAAGTAATGGACAAGTCAATTATGTCTAAAATAGGCTGGGTTGGGCTGGGCAAGGTATTTCCTTTTCTTTTTTCAGAAACTAATGCTGGGGTTATACCTTGCAGGCTCAAACAATCAGGAATCGTATAACTTTGCAAGCCTAAGCATAGAACTTGACAATTATGCGCAAGAACGAAAAAATGATGGTGCCCAGCGGAAACTGGCCAGGCCTTAAAACTCCATATTTACTCGAGGAATTTGAATGGCTGGTAATCCACAAAACCATCAAGCTGGGCGACCCTGTGTCCCTGATGATATAGTCTTTATCGAAGATATGCGCTTCGATAATTTTGAAATTTCAGTCCTGCGCATTGCGCGGCATTTTTTTGAGTCTTTGGGCCAGCCTAAGTCTCAGGCTTGGAAATCAGGTTTTTTGCAGGCAGAGCATATTTTCCCGGTTCCTTTCGGCGCAAGTATTGCGCATGCGATTTCAATAGCGATAGATATGATGTGTCTTGGCCGGGTTCGTAGTTTTTCTTACTTCGCAACAAGTCATCCCAAGGCGCGCCTTACAATGACAAATGAGGAAAAATATTTCTTAATGACACTTCAAAGTATTCGGCTTCAGCGGAAATCTTCGATTTTATCTTATGCTGTAATGGTCTGTGAAGGGCCCAACGTGAGAGACTTTCTGTCAGCGCTTGAACGGCTCGCAATAATCACAGGAGATGTCCAATCCCCTGCTTACGCGCCGCTTTGAATTGGGAAAACTAAGCTTTAATACAAAATAAAGACGGATATAGGGGCACGGGGGCAGATAAAAGGCGTTAACGACTTGCCAATAAAATCGCAGCGAAGCACCAGATGCTTATACTTACCCAGTGGCTATAAATTAAGGGAAAATAAAATGTACATTGCTATGAACCGTTTTCGAGTAAAGAATGAAAATACAAAAGCCTTCGAAGACTTATGGCTTGCCAGAGACAGCCATCTTAAAGGTTTGGATGGCTTTATTGAATTTCGCATGCTCAAAGGACCACAGAAAGATGGGGTGATACTCTATGCCTCTCATACCGTTTGGGCTTCGGAAAAAGCTTTTATCAACTGGACCAAAAGCGAAGCATTTCAAACCGCTCATAAAAGCGCTGGGCGGAGGGTGAAATTGTATGAAGGTTCGCCAAACTTTGAAGGCTTTAATTCAATTCAGTATATTGCCTGATATAAGTGAGACGTCAGCATAAATTTCTTAAATCAAAATACTGGCTTTTCGATTTTAGATCCTATCTGACTTGTTGCTAGCACCTCGGAATAAATATCCGCATTTTTGAACAGATAAGTAGCGAAAAACATACCATGACACAGGATTCCAAGATAAATTTTTCAGTATTATCGGCAGGTTTATTCCTGAAAGTGGTGCCGGTAGACGGGTTCGAACCGCCGACAACCTATTTACGAAACAGGTGCTCTACCACCTGAGCTATACCGGCATCGTGGTTAGTATAGAAAAAATCCCAGAAATGGGAATAGTCTATTCCCAATCTAGCATCTGGAGCAGGCCATTAAACACGCAATAAATGCAAGTTTATAAATGATCCAAGTGGTACGTACCTCAAATAGTCAATTGAATATGTTGGATAAATATAAGAATATTTAAAATTAACTTTTTAGAGCTCGTTTCAATTTTTCTATCTCCAACTCTAGAATTTTTCTGCTCTCTCTCAATCTCTCAATTTCAGTCCACATTTGAACCTTTTGATCGTTTGCTTTTCTAAGCCTTATCGCCAATGCTCTAAACATACCAACGATGGCAGGGTCGGTATTATTAAACTTCTCATCCAATATGTTTTGTGGAATATGCCGAAGCAGACAGTCCGTTCTTGCAATTGCGGTCACACTTCGTTGTTCATCAACAATTTGCCCCAATTCACCAAATAACTCGCCTTCGCCAAGAGTGACCAAATGAAAGTCCATACTTGTATAAAGGCTGACAGTCCCAGACTGAATTATGAAGGCACCATTCGAATTTTGGCCGGCCTTGTAAATTTCTTCACCAGCAAGAAAACTCTTTTTTAACTCCACGCAACCTGTCCTTTTAATTACTCTGCCATACAGATGTTATCTGAAAAGAGTTATAAACATTGCTTTGATATCATAAATATTCGCTGTTTGCATTTATACTAAAAATATCAAAATCAAATAAAATGGAAACGTTGCCTAAGTGCTTTAGCGCCATCAACAACCATGCATAAATCAACCCCAACGGCAGTGAAAAGCGTTCCAAGTTCTATGCAGCGCTTAGAGAATTTTTCGTTCAATGTGAGGATGCCAGCAGGGCATTCTATTGCATCCAATCGTGCAATAGCATCTTCGCAGGCTTTTATAACGTCAGGGTGGTCAGGTTGACCTACAAGCCCCATGCTTGCTGCCAGATCGGCCGGTCCAATAAAAACCCCATCCACCCCATCGACAGAGGCAATGTCTTCAAGGTTTTCAAAGGCCAGAGCCGTTTCAGCCTGGACAAGCAAACAAATTTCTTCATTGGCATGAGTTGCGTAATCCTGAACTTGTCCGAAACGGTTTGCACGGGTGACCCCAGACATTCCACGAATGCCATTCGGAGCATACCTTATGGCCTTAACGGCTTCTTCTGCTTCTTGGCGAGTTTGTACAAAAGGAATTAAAAGTGACTGCGCGCCCATATCAAGCAGACGTTTTATAACGCTTGCACTATGATCAGCAGGTCTGACAATAGCTGTAACATCAGGATACCCTGAAATGGCCTGCAGTGCTGGTAAGACGTCGATTGGCTCCATCGGACCATGCTCAGCATCAATTAAAACCCAATCAAATCCGCAAGTAGCTAATATCTCGGGGGCAATATGTCCGCCTAAACCGCTCCAAATGCCCAATTGATGGCGGCCATCCTTTAACGCGGCTTTAAAACGGTTTTTTGGCAGGTCCATGTCAATTCCTATCAGGTGGCTACATGTGAAACATTGCCCTGTAGCGTGTAAATGTCCAGAATATTAAAAGAATTCGCTGCCTGCGTAGGATTATTGATCATTAGGACATCTAGTGGAGTTACTTTGTCGGGTTCGACCGCTGCGCACAAGGGTGGGTACAGCTCATCTGCTGGGCCAATTCAAATGCCATTTGCCCTGGAAACCCTTGCCATAAATGTTTCATACAAACTTTGGGGGAACTTAGCAGCGCCCAGCGCTATAATTTTAAAGCGCTGGGCAAATATTTTGAAACCTACTTTAACGCAAGAGTTCTTTTAGGCGGAACGATAGAGCTTTGTCATCGAAAACTCACGATGCCCAAGTGCTTCAGCCGCTGTATACCGTCCATTTGCAGTTCGTTTGATCATCTCGATCAAGCTATCACCTGCTTGGTCAATAGTCATTTCCCGGGTCAAAACGCCTGTGACATCAACATCAATATGTTCTGCCATCGTACGCAGGGTGCGCGGGTTGCCCGATATCTTGATCACTGGAACGATCGGATTGCCCACCACATTGCCCTGACCTGTTGGGAAAGTATGAATCACATAGCCTCCTGCAGCCATAAGAGTAACGCACTCTGCCGCAGCTGATGAGCTATCCATAAAGTACAACCCGGGGCCTTTTTCAGGTGTTTCAGCCGGCCCCATCGCATCGATGTAAGTCGATGTTCGGCCAATTTTCTCAAGATTCCCCATGGCTTTTTCTTCGATGGTTGTTAACCCACCAAGTATATTTCCCTTGGTTGGCTGACTGTCAGACAAATCATCGGTTTGATGCGCAAAAATAACATCGTCCTGATAGGCCTGCCAGATTTTCTTGAACTTAGCAGCGGCTTCTGGATTAGCAGCACGCTTTTCGCAAATATGCTCAGCGCCCGTAATTTCGGATGTCTCCCCAAAGCAGCCATAAAGCCCGTGTGGAAGAAGTTTGTCGTACATATTTCCAACAGTGGGGCAGGATGAAAGCCCGGTTGTTGTATCGCTTTCGCCGCATTTTGTGGACACCCAAAGTTCGGACAGACCACAATTTTCTTTTTGTAGCTCAGATGCCCAATGAACGAATTCCTTGGCTTTCCAACTGGCTTGGCGGATGGTTTCGAAATCACCTTTTTGTTCGATCGAAAATCCTTCGACGGGTTTGCCGGTTTTTGCAATGCCATCGACGATAACTTTGGTCCATTCGGGTTCAATACCAATGACAATCACGGCCGCAACATTCGGGTTTGCGCCGGTTCCGATCATAGTGCGAAAATGAAGATCAAGATCTTCACCAAATTGTAAACGTCCATAAGCATGCGGAAGGGCCATCGTGCCTTTGACATTGTTTGCTACAGCTTCACAGGCTGCATTGGAAATGTCATCAACTGGAAGAATCACAACGTGATTCCGGACCCCGACTCGGCCATTTTCACGGCGCCATGCGTTGATTGATTGATTAGAAAAGTCTAGTGCCATTGGAGCTACCACCGTTTTGTTTTGCAGTTATGGGTATGTAAATGATCGCCTACATCAGCAGATCCGATCATTTTTCCGATATCTTCGCCGTATTTGAAAACAGTGTCGCCTTCTTTCAAAGGCTTAAGTGCAACTTTGTGCCCAATTGGAATGTCTGCATTTGCGGTCAGCTTAAAATCAGAATTATCATGCGTAACCACGCATAACATTTCTGTTCCAGCCGTCAGACCTTCAACGACTACGACACCTACATTGTCTTTGTGGTCATGAACCAACAGTTGAGGAATTGCCAAAATATCACTCCTTGACGTATTTTGTTTGTTTAACATCTATTGATATCACACTGATCTATTCTTATACAAGACCCAATGAATTGAATTCTTGAAGCTTGTTCAAGACTATGTATCATATTCACTAAAAGAGGACGAATGAGTAGCTTATCCGAACCAGCTTTACCACTTTACCAGCGGGTACATGACGCTGTTATGGCGTGTATTGTGTCAGGCGATTTAGCGCCGGGTGCAATGTTGCCGAGCGAATTCGATCTTGCTGCACAATATAGCGTGAGCCAAGGAACGGCGCGAAAAGCTTTAAGTAAGCTTGAACAATCCGGTTTGGTTGAAAGGCATCAGGGTAAAGGTACATTTGTTGCCACGACAACTCCGGAAACATCTTTGTTTCACTTCTTCCGGTTGCGTCACGATGATGGCTCTCAGGCAATCCCCCAACCGCTCTCCGAATCTGTGCGAAGGCGTGCTGCAAATGCCAAAGAGGGGCAAGTATTGGGATTGCAATCGCGGGGTGCAGTTTTTGAAATTGCGCGTGTTAGGTGTATCAAGGAAACGCCTGTTTGTTATGAAACATCTGTTCTCAATGCTGACCTATTTCCAGGTTTAAAAGATCGCGGATCGCTGCCAAATGCTTTGTACCCCCTTTATCAGCGCAGTTATGGGGTCACAATTGTTCGTGCTGATGAGCAATTAAGAGCATTAGAGGCAACATCATCTGTCGCAAATATGTTGGCTGTGGATGAGGGCGCACCTGTATTAGAAGTTGAAAGACGGGCCTTTGACATTGTTGGGAGGGTTGTTGAACTTCGCTTTAGCTTTTATCTTACATCCCAAATTCATTATTCGGTTTCATTGAAATAAATTTGTGCAACGCGCAGTGTAGAATAGCAACCTATTCAACAGAACTTTTGTATCTGGAGAACGGAAGTAATTCCAATTGCAATCAAACGCCCTGTGGTCGCTTAATATCAGGTCTTGAAGAGATGAACTTGAATTTTTCATGTAATTGCAAAATTATGAGCTGTCTTTGAGAAAGACCATAAGGGTCAATTTCAAACTGAGATTGAAGTTCTGGGTTTCCCCAAATAACCTGAATAACTTCACTGTCCGTCATATCTAGCGCCTCCTTAAGATGAATAACGGCACAAAGACGAAAAGGTTTACCCGCACACTCTCAACAAAATAGGGTATGTGTGTCCGGTCCGTTAGGAAGACGTCAAGAGTTTGCCCCCTTCAAAGGGGCTAATTTTAATGTACATATCTGCTGGAAATAAGTAATCTGCTCGGAAGTAGATTTATGAAAGTGCCCCTATGCCCAAGGCCAAAATCAAAGGGTGGAACCATATACCAAATGTTCCAATTAAGGTTTCCCCCTTGTTCAACTGGCCCTTAAAGCCGTTGGAAGTTCTTAAATGGATTTGGAAATCTTGGTTTATAATTACCGAGAACCTGATCCTTATTGTTGTCGCATGCATTTCATTTTTTTGGTTTCACCCCCCCCTTGAGCAAGCTCAAACCTTTTCAATTGAGTGGGTGGCGAAATTATATGTTCGAAACATTTTACTTTTGAGTGCGGTTGCAGGCGGATTACACCTGTATTTTTATACCTTCACGCAGCAAGGCCAAAAGCTGAAATATGATCCCAGGCCCCTATCGAAATCTGGCAGGCAGTTTACATTGGGCGGCCAAGTTCGTGACAATATGTTTTGGTCTTTGGGAAGTGGGGTGTTTTTCTGGACATCTTATGAGGCGCTGATGTTCTGGGCTATGGCCAATGGGTGGGCCCCAGTTCTTTTGTGGGTGGATAACCCCGTTTGGTTTATCTTTTTATTTCTTTTGACTCCGATTTGGATTTCTTTTCATTTCTATTGGATCCACAGATTATTGCATTGGCCACCGCTCTATAAGCTTGCGCACGCTCTTCACCATAGAAATATAAATGTCGGGCCTTGGTCTGGGTTGTCGATGCACCCGTTGGAGCATCTATTATTTTTTAGCTCAATATTAATTCACTTTTTGGTGCCGGCTCATCCATTGCATATCCTTTTTCACATGCAGCACCAGTCGCTCACGGCGGCCACGTCCCATACAGGTTTCGAAAATCTGCTCGTAAAGGATTCGAAAACTCTTGCGCTGGGAACATTTCACCATCAGCTTCACCATCGGTACTTTGAAGTAAACTACGGCAATCTGCAAATGCCCTGGGATAAGTGGTTTGGTTCTTTTCACGATGGTACCGCTGAAGCACATGAGCGTATGAAGCATCGTCAAACCCAAAAAGGTTAAAACGAACTGATCCTGCTTAAACGAAAAAATTACACGTCTCAATGGCTAAGGGCAACGATTGAAAATGCCGTTTTTTGACAATCGAAATCGTCAGGAATCATTAATATGGACAAATATAAACATGAGGTAACGATGGTATCTGAACCCCACAACTTGAACGCGCTCCGTCAGGAATTTCATCAGTTTCCAGAGCTTGGTTTTAAGGAAAAACGAACTAAGACGCGAATAGCCAACATTTTGAAAGATATGGGTTTAGAAGTTCACGAAGGTGTGGGCGTTGTTGGAATTTTGAAATCAGGTAGAGGCAATCGTGCGATCGCTCTGCGCGCGGATATGGATGCGCTGCCGATACAAGAAGCCAGTGACCACGACTATCCGTCGCAAAATGCAGGCGTGATGCATGCCTGTGGCCACGATGGGCATATGGCGATGTTATTGGGCGCGGCGCAAACATTGGTAGATGATCCCAATTTCGACGGCACGGTGGTTTTTATTTTCCAGCCAAACGAAGAGCATGGGCTAGGGGCCCGGGCCATGATTGATGAGGGTGTTTTAGAAAAATTCCCTGTCGAAGAAATATATGCAATTCACAATTTACCGGGGGCACCACTGGGACAGGTTTCAACTCGAAAAGGCCTTATATGTTCAAGTGAAAGCTTGTTTGAAATTTCTATAAAAGGGCAGGGCGGGCATGCATCCATGCCGCAGGCGGGCCGTGATGCCATCACTGTGGGGTCTGAAGTGGTGCAGGCGCTCCAAACCATCGTTTCACGCAAACTTGCCCCAGGTGCTGGCGCGGTTGTTTCAGTGACCGAATTTCTTACGGATGGCCAGCGCAATGTGTTGCCAGGAAATGCGCAATTAAAAGGTGATGTCCGCGCAAGGCTGCCTGATGATCGCCGCATTATTGAAAAGTTTATGCGGCAGATTCTTGAGGGTATTTCAGTGGCGCATGGGGTTTCGTCAGATCTGAGTTTCAGGACTGAATTTATTGAGACCATAAACTCTGATGGACCGACAGATGCAGTCACAAAGGTTTCAAGGGCCTTGGGGCTTGAAACTATTGGCGACCGAGAGCCGATGAGCTTTTCAGAAGATTTCGCCCATTTTAACGCCGCAGTACCCGGCTGCTTTTTACTTTTGGGAAATGGGGAAAATGGTCGTTTTGCCCGACCTCTTCATGCCAATGATTATGATTTTAACGATGCTCTGCTCCCAATTGCCGCGAAATTCTGGGCAAAGCTTGTTCAGGACAGGTTGCCGATGAACAAACAAAGTGGAGTATCGTAATGTACGCGTCGCGGATCCGCAAATTTTGCCAACAATTGTCTGAAAAAGACATCAATGTGGCCTTGATCACCGATGAAGACAACATTTATTACCTAACGGGGTATTATGACTACCTTCACATGGAGTTTGGCCGCCCGACCATTCTTGTTATTTCACAAGATGAAAACAGCCTGTTGATTACCCCAACTATTGATCTCAATACGGCCAAAGCCTCTGCCAAGGTAAAGCAGATTGCCGCTTGGAATGATGGGATGGGTCACGAGTGGCGTGAGGAATTGCCAAAAGCGGTTAAAGACGCAAACTTCGTTGGCATAGAGCCAGATCATATGCCCTCGCTTGTCCGCCGCTATGTAGACAACTTGCTTGATACGGGAATGGTTTGCAGTGTCTCTTCCATCCTAGCTGATATGCGAATGATAAAATCTGCACAAGAGTTACAGCTCGCTCGGGATGCCGGTCAGGTTGCAAATACTATGATGCTTGCAGGCCGCGCTGCGATCAAAGACGGGGTCCCAGAGTATGAGGTTGCGATTGCCACTTCGCAGGCAGGAACCCGAAAAGCCGCAGAATTGCTCAGCGCGAATTATGAAGACACCGACATGTCTCCAAATACGCATTTTTTGCAAATTATGGCTTCTGGAATAGAGATTACCAAAACCCATCACCGCGCAACAACACGGATTATGAAAACTGGCGAACCTGTATTTCTGTGCTTTTGTGGCATGACGAATTTCCACCGATTTAAGTTGGGTTTTGATCGCACCTTTTGGATCGGAGAAATAGCAGACAATTCACAAGCGGCAGTTTATGAAGTGGCTGTTGAAAGCCAAAAGGCTGCACTTGCTGTTTTGCGCCCGGGGATTACTGCAGAAGCTGTCCACGCTGCCTATGCCAAAGTCATTCAGGACGCTGGATATGATTATCCATTTCGATGTGGCCGCGCCACGGGATTTAGCTTTCTTGAAAAACCTCAGCTTGTCACCGGCGATAAAACACGCCTAGAGCCAGGAATGGTATTTGCCGTGGACGGGTCGGTGACAGTTGATAATTTCCGTGCCCAAGTTGGGGATAGTGTCATAATTACAAAAGATGGATATGAACCTCTTACAAACCACCCGAAATCGCTCAAAGATGTTATAATTTAACACCGCCTGTCGCAGCATAGAATCGTCGGGAAAATGTCTTTGAAGCAACAATTTAAGGCGCCAAGAAACTATTCCGGTGCGTACTCATCCGGTTTTAAACGATCTGGACGATCTGACATATATAGCGTGGAAACGCTTGGGGTGGTTTGAGCAATTAATTTCCCCCTTCGAATGACTGAAAGACGAGTTGGGCGCAACCTTATGGCTTCGATTGGATCTTTTGCCTGAAGGATTACCAAATCTGCGAAGTTGCCAACGTCAACACCATATTTTTCTAACCCCATTATTTCTGCAGAGTTTTTTGTAACTGCGTCAAAGCACCATCTCATATCCGCCCGGCTAGAAAGCTGGCCAACATGAAGACCCATGAATGCAACATCCAGCATATCGGCTTTGCCAAGAGAGTACCAAGGGTCCATTACGCAATCCGACCCAAAGCCGACGGTTATACCTGCATCGCGAAGTTCTCTGACGCGGGTTTGTCCCCGGCGTTTGGGATAACTGTCATGGCGTCCCTGTAACATGATATTGATCAGCGGGTTCGGGATTGCATGTACACCGGACTCAGCAATCAAAGGGATCAATTTAGAGACATAGTAATTGTCCATAGAATGCATCGAGGTAAGGTGTGATCCTGCCACCCTTCCTTGTAGGCCGAGCCGTTGGGTTTCAAAGGCCAAAGTTTCAATATGGCGACTGTGTGGGTCATCACTTTCGTCGCAGTGCATATCAACCATAAGACCCCGTTGTGCAGCAATTTCACACAGCGTGCGAACAGAGTTTGCACCTTCGTCCATTGTGCGCTCAAAATGTGGGATGCCCCCAACAATTGATACGCCCATATCAAGCGCTCTGTTAAGGTTAGTTAATGCGGTTGGGTCGCGAAAAACGCCGTCTTGGGGAAAGGCAACGAGTTGCAGGTCAAGATAGGTTGAAACTTGTTTTTGCACCTCAAGTAGGGCCTCTACGCCCTTTAAAGTGTCATCACAAATGTCAACGTGGCTGCGGATTGCACCAAGTCCCATGGAAATAGCCAGATCACAGTAGCGCATTGCGCGCTCAAAGATTTGCTCGACGCTTTGTATTGGTTTTAGCTCGCCCCATAAGCTGATCCCTTCAAGCAATGTTCCCGACACATTCATTCGGGGTGTACCTAAAGAAAGAGTTGCGTCCATATGAAAATGCGGGTCAACGAAAGGTGGAGAAACAAGATTGCCGCAGGCATCAATAATCTGGCCAGCTTCTGCGGCCAGATCCTTTTCGATGGCTGTTATAATATCGCCCTTGCACCCAATATCAACGCCGCTGTCCCCGTTCGCAAGGCTAGCATTTTTCACAATCAGATCAAACATGATGACTTCCTTATCGTTGACCTTTGAACCATGGGGTCAGCAAGGCGCGCGGGTAATCTGCGCGGCGTGCTGCTATCACAAGTGCTAAAATGGAAAGTATGTAGGGCGCCATTAAGAAAATCTGTCCAGGCACCAAGGCACCTACTTCGGTCTGAAGCCGAACCTGAAGCGCATCAAAAGCACCAAATAGCATTGCTCCAAGCAGGGCCTTTCCAGGTTGCCAGCTGGCAAAAATCACCAAGGCGATACAAATCCAACCACGCCCGTTGACCATGCCAAAAAAGAAAGCGTCAAAAGCCGACATAGTGAGAAACGCACCGCCCAATGCCATTAAAGAAGAGCCTGCAACAACTGCGCCAATGCGTAATGTATACACGGAAAGCCCCTGCGCATCAACGCTGTCTGGATTGTCGCCAACAGCACGCAACGCAGAGCCAAGGGGTGTGCGGTTCATCACATACCAGATGACTGCAACCAAAAGTAGAGCCAGCCATGTAAGGGCCGTTTGCTGGAATAATACCGGCCCAACAAAAGGCAAGTCGGAAAGGATCGGGATATCAAGTGCCCGAAAGGGCTCTATGCGCGGCGGAGAAGAAACAGCTGGTAACGAGGTGCGATAAACAAAATAACTCAACGAGGTGGCAAATAAAGTAACACCAAGCCCTGAAACGTGTTGAGAAAGCCCTAGGGGCACTGTTAAAATTCCATGTATTAAGCCAAGTGCTGCCCCAGCAAGCATAGCAAAAAATACTCCACCCCAAAGACCTGCACCAAGCCAAACAGCCATCCATCCTGCCATAGCACCGGCAACAAAAATGCCCTCGATACCAAGGTTTAGAACGCCGGCACGTTCACACAAAAGAGCGCCGAGAACACCAAAAATTAAGGGTGATGCTATCCGAAGCGAAGCCGCCCAAAACGATTCGCTAAGTAAAATATTCAAGATATCAATCATCCATTGTCTCCGGGCTGTCTTTTAGACCAGACTATTCGAAAGCGAGTCGCAAAGCCGCCGACCAGGACAGACAATAATGATAATGCAACCACAAGGTCTGCTAAATAAGAAGAAACGCCCATAGCTCGGCTCATACTATCCGCCCCGACAAAAACCGATGCAATAAATATAGCCGCCAAGACAACTCCAAGCGGTGACAAGCCTGCCAGCATAGCCACGACAATCCCAGTATAGCCGAAACCGGGTGAAAGGTCGGCCGTGAGATACCCCTTTAATCCGGCAACTTCGGAAACGCCCGCCAAACCGGCCAGAGCACCTGAGAAGATAGCGACCATGAAAAGCGAACGATGAACGGGAATTCCGGCGTATTTTGCGGCTACAGCGTTTTCGCCCACAGCGCGTACGCGAAAGCCCCAGACCGTACGAGACAACATGAAATGCACGAAAACAGCGCACACAATGGCCAAAATCAGTCCCGAGTGCACCCGCATGCGTGGTAACAATTTGGGCAGCATCGCTTCTTCTACAATTGGAGAGGATTGCGGCCAACCTAATCCCATTGGATCTTTCAGCGCGCCTTCAAGCATCATTTGAATGAAAATTAAAATCACGAAGTTCAGCAAAAGTGTTGTGACTACTTCATCTGCCCCAAAGCGAACTTTCAAAAAAGTCGGAACCGCCATTCCAACCGCGCCAGCCATTGCGCCGCATAGGATAATAACCGGTGTCAAAAGCAATGGGGGCAGATCAAAATATCCAGTTCCGACGACCACCGAAAGCAAAGCGCCTAGATAAAGCTGCCCCTCTGCCCCGATGTTCCAAAGACGCGCTCGAAAGGCGAGAGCCGCCGCTAAGCCGGTAAATATTAAAGGTGTCGCTCGCGTCAGCATTTCGGAAAACGAGAAAACAGAACCAAAAACACCAAAGAACATTTCTTGATAGGCTTGCAGTATATTCGCTCCTGCAAAACTGATCGGGATCGCCGCAATCAGTAGAGCTGCGAAAGATGATAATATCGGAACTGAGATGATAAGGGTTTTTGACACCTTTGAGCGAGGTTCTATACGCATTACGCTGCTGTCCCTGCCATGAGCAAACCAATTTGAGCGCGGTCACGTGTTTCTGCTGGAATTAAATTTCCATCATGCATCACAAGAATTCTGTCAGACAGAGCAAGGACCTCATCTAGATCTTCAGAAATCAAGAGGATTGCAGCACCGTTTTTTCGAGCGTCGAGCAGTCTACGCCGAACCTCTGCGCTAGCCCCCATGTCTAAACCGCGCGTAGGTTGGTTTGCCAAAATTAATTTGGGGTTTTGTTCAAAGACCCTAGCAAGGATCATTTTTTGGATGTTACCGCCTGAGAAAAGTCTGGCTTCTGCGTCAACGCCAGGACCGCGCACGTCGTAGCTTTCGCAAAGGTGGGCCGCGTTTGTTTTTATTTTGCTTCGTTTTAAAATGCCAAAATTTTGTATTTCCTGATCATCGAGTTTTTCGATAATCAGGTTATCAGCCAAATTCATTGTTCCAATGATACCTTCATGATGGCGGTCCTCAGGAATGCGGCCGACGCCGGCCCCTATCATTTTCTTTGGCGTTGGTTTTTCAATTTCACTACTATCTATCAAGATTGATCCATTTTCGGGCACTTCTAACCCCGCAATTAAGCTGGCAAGAGCCGCTTGACCATTGCCAGAAACGCCCGCGATCCCGAGAATTTCATGTGCGCGGGCTTCTAGTGATTGGTCAAACAAACTGTCTCGTTTAGACCGGCCAGTGATGCTGACTTGGTTCAGTTGCAAAACCGCCTTACCGGGGGTGCAGGTTTCACGTTCGGCACTCTTGACACCGCCGCCAACCATCAGATGGGCGATTTCACTTTCATTGGTCTTATTGGTAACCAATTCACCAACTTTTTTACCCTGTCGCAAAACAACAATGCGCTGAGAAAACGAAAGAACTTCACGCAGTTTATGCGAGATAAAAATAACTGATAAACCGCTTTTAGCCATAGTGTTGATATTGTCGAAAAGGTCATCGGCCTCTTGCGGTGTGAGCACCGCAGTTGGTTCATCAAGCACAAGAATGCGCACATCTCTATAAAGGGCTTTCAAGATTTCTATTCGTTGTCGTTCTCCGACAGACAATTTTCCAACAGAAACATCTAGGGGCGCAAATAAGCCCGTTTCATGCATAATCTTTTCTAATTTTTTCAGTGCAGACCCTGTATTTCTTTTAAAAGATATGAGCGGTTCGGTTCCCAAGACTATATTGTCCAGTGCATTAAGGTTTTCAGCCAGCGTAAAGTGCTGGTGCACCATTCCAATCCCTTTTGTGAGTGAAATTTGAGGATGCCCCAAGGTGAGTGGTTGCAATGAGCCTTGCCTATCTGCGACATCTATACTGCCGGTGTCAGGCAGATAATGCCCAAAGAGCATATTCATCAATGTGGTCTTACCAGACCCGTTCTCACCCAGAAGCGCCAAAACCTCGCCCTTGTTGAGGTCAAGGTCTATTGCTTCATTTGCTTGCACAGATCCAAATCGTTTGGATAGGCCTTTAAGCGCAAGTACTTTGCCCACCTAATTTTTACCTTTTATAAACACTGGCCTGCCGGATGGCAGGCCAGTGCAGGTTTCAATTAATTGTCAGAAACAGGACGGGCGTCGTTCACGTTTACACGGAACAGCCCATCATTTATTTCAGTTTCTCGAGCCGTGACAAGTTCCACAACATCGGCTGGAACCAAGGAGCTGTCCAAGACCAGTGATCCACCACCATAGGCCATAAAGCTGTATTGACCATAATCAGCGGCTTCAAAACGTCCATCGGCTACATTGGAAATGGCTTTGTCGATTGTTGCTTCCATATGCCATAGCGCAGAGGCGAGAATTGTATCTGGATAATCGGCAGCCGTATCAATCACATTTCCGATCGCCTTTACACCGCGTTCTACTGCTGCATCTGATACGCCAAAGCGTTCAGCATACATGATGTCTGCACCTGCATCCATCATAGCAAACGCACTTTCTTTTGCCTTGGGCGGATCATACCAACTGTCGATAAAGTTGACCATAAACTTGACGTCAGGATTGACCTCGCGTGCACCATCCATAAAGGCATGCATTAACCGGTTAACTTCTGGGATTGCGTAACCCCCAACCATCCCGATTACATTCGATTCTGTCATAGAACCAGCCACTATACCGGACAGATAGCTCGGCTCGTGAATCCAGTTGTCAAAAACCGAAAAGTTCGGTGCAACTGGACCAAAGGAAGACCCCATCAGGAACGCCGTATCTTGATAATCTTTCGCCACTTTTCGAGCGGCTCGCTCTAAGCCAAAGACTTCACCAACGATAAGCTGCTGACCTTGCTCTGCATATTCCCGCATCACACGTTCATAGTCATTATTCGCAACATTTTCGGAATAAAGATATTCTATTTCACCCCGACCCTGAGCCGCATTCAACGCTTTGTGAATCCGGCTAATCCATTGCTGTTCTACCGGAAGTGTATAGATTGCTGCCACTTTTATTTTTTCGGCAGCGGCCACACCGCCGACCAGAGATGCACCCAAAGCGAATAAAGATGCTATCGCAATTCTGCGATTTATTTTGCTAAGAATTTTCATAGTTTTCCCCCATCTGGAACATGATAAACACTGCATTACTTTTTACCAAGTGGTCAATATAATATTGATACACTTGCTTTATATGATGAAATGACCGAGCACTTTTTCGACCCAATTTCCAGAAATTCAGTCACATGCCCAAAAACATGTTTTAGGGGTTTTGGCATTTTTTATCTGGATAAAGCACCTCTTTGGTTTAGGTGCGCAAAAGAACCTGAATGATTTTATCTGCAGCAGACTCAATATCCATCTGGGTTGTATCAATTTTGATTTCTGGGTTTTCGGGTGTCTCGTAAGGGCTATCGATGCCGGTGAAATTCTTCAATTCGCCAGCGCGGGCCTTGGCATATAATCCTTTAACATCCCGCTCTTCGGCAATGTTCAGCGGAGTATCAATGAAGACCTCAATAAATTCACCCGGCTGCATCATCTGGCGTACCATATCCCGCTCAGCACGAAAGGGTGAAATGAAAGCAGTGACAACAATTAGTCCTGCATCTGTCATTAACCGAGCCACTTCGCCCACACGCCGGATGTTTTCAATACGGTCAGCTTCGGTAAAGCCCAGGTCTTTGTTCAAGCCGTGCCTTACATTATCACCATCCAATAGAAATGTATGGCGGTTCATCTGTGCTAGTTTTTTTTCTACCGCGTTGGCAATCGTTGATTTTCCTGATCCTGAAATCCCAGTAAGCCAAAGCACTACAGGTTTTTGATTTTTTAGATTTGCGTGATGTTCACGATTGATATCAGTTGCTTGCCAGTGGATATTTTGGGCACGCCGAAGAGCAAAATTGATCAAGCCCGCAGCGACCGTCGCATTGGTTATTTTATCAATAAGGATAAAGCCCCCAAGCTCACGGTTTTCAGAGTAAGGTGCGAAAGGGATTGCCCGGTCAGTGGTTATATTTGCCACACCGATTGAATTAAGGTCCAAGGTCTTTGCCGCGCTATGATCCAGCGTGTTCACATTGATCTGGTATTTTGGTTCTGCAACAGTTGCCGAAACTGTTTGTGCCCCGATTTTCAAATAATAAGCCCGTCCCGGCGTTAGAGCCTCTTCTTCCATCCAGATCAAAGTGGTTTCAAATTGATCGGCAACTTCCAGCGGTTCTTTGGCTGCAGTGATAATCTGCCCGCGTGAGCAATCAACCTCATCGCGCAGGGTTAAGGTGACGGACTGGTCCTTTTGTGCAAGGTCCAAATCCCCGTCTTGGGTCACAATACGGTCAATATGTGAGGTCTTTCCCGAAGGGAGAATACGGACTTCATCTCCTGGGCGGATCTGTCCACTGGCAATTTTACCGCAAAACCCCCGAAAATCTAAATTAGGTCGATTAACCCATTGTACGGGCATACGAAAGGCTTCTTGGTTATCGTGAGGCTGCTCGAGATTTGCCGTTTCCAAATGATGCATCAACGTTGGACCCGAATACCACGGAGTATTGGTAGATAAAGCCGTGATATTATCGCCCTTAAATCCCGAGATTGGCAGAGCCTCAAAATTCTCAATTCCGATTTCTTTGGCAAAGCGTCCGTATTCTTCGACAATCTGGTCAAATGTTTCCTTTGCGTAATTCACCAAGTCCATTTTATTGACAGCTAAAACAATGTTTTTGATGCCGATGAGGTGACACAAATAACTATGGCGGCGCGTCTGTGTTAAAATGCCTTTGCGCGCATCAATGAGGATAACGGCTAAATCCGCAGTGGATGCTCCGGTGATCATATTGCGCGTATATTGCTCATGACCGGGCGTATCTGCGACAATGAACTTGCGTTTATCTGTCGCAAAAAAACGATAAGCAACATCAATGGTGATGCCTTGTTCACGCTCTGCCGCCAAACCGTCAACCAGTAGCGCAAAGTCAATCTCATCACCCTGCGTTCCCAGTTTTTTACTGTCAGCTTCCAACTGTTCTAATTGATCTTCAAAAATCATTTTGCTGTCATACAGAAGTCGGCCAATGAGGGTGGATTTACCATCGTCCACAGAACCGCAGGTGATAAATCGCAAAAGACTTTTGTGTTGATGCGCCTCTAGATAGGCGTTTATGTCTGCGGCGATCAGGGTGTCAGTTTTATATGATGAATCCGTCATTTCGCACCTAACCTAAAAATAACCTTGCTGTTTCTTGACTTCCATTGAGGCGGCTTGATCATGGTCGATGGCTCGGCCTTGCCGCTCAGAGGTGGAGGTCAAAAGCATCTCTTGTATCACCTCTGGAAGTGTGGTTGCGTTGCTTTCAACAGCACCTGTCAGCGGATAGCATCCGAGTGTACGAAACCGAATGTTGCGCAGTACTGGGGTTTCACCATCCAGTGGAAACCTGTCATCATCCACCATCAGTATCAAGCCATCGCGCACGACTGTTGGGCGCGGTTGAGAAAGATAAAGCGGCACAATTTCGATACCCTCAAGGTGAATATATTGCCAGATATCCAGTTCGGTCCAGTTTGATATGGGAAACACCCGTATACTTTCACCTTTGGCTTTGCGCGCGTTATAAAGCGACCACAGCTCTGGCCTCTGCGCTTTGGGATCCCAGCGGTGCTGCGCTGTGCGAAAGCTGAAAATACGTTCTTTTGCCCGGCTTTTCTCTTCATCTCGTCGCGCACCGCCAAAGGCCGCATCAAAACCATAGTGATCCAGAGCTTGTTTTAGCCCCTCGGTTTTCCACATATCGGTGTGCAGAGCACCGTGATCAAAAGGGTTGATGCCCTTTTCCAAAGCTTCGGGATTTTGGTAAACTAATAAATCCATCCCTGCTTCTTTTGCCGCCCTGTCGCGCAGGGCATACATATCTTGGAACTTCCATGTGGTATCTACATGCAAAAGTGCAAATGGTGGTGGAGATGGGTAAAATGCCTTTTTGGCCAGATGCAGCATCACAGCGCTGTCCTTGCCCACCGAATAGAGCATCACGGGTTTGTCTGCTTCTGCAGCGACTTCTCGGATTATATGAACAGCTTCGGCCTCAAGCCGAGCTAGGTGAGTAAGAGTAACCTTAGACAATCAAATCACCTTTCACTTTAGATTTGAAAAACATGTTTTTGTTCGGCAAATATCTAGGTTTTGAAATTTAGAATTAGCCTCTTCTTTTCATGCGCCAATAGAAATGTGTGAAATCTATTAAAGAGCGCTAAACGATTTTAATCTACCGGGCAAGCATCAATGCCAGAAACAAATCGCAAAAAAAAACAAAAAATATCATCCTCACAAATGAACTGCAGCGAAAATAAAAACTGCAATTGTAACAAAAAGCCAAACAGAATTTACCAGTGTTTTACAGGATATCGCGCTCAATTGGGTGAAGGTTTCAGTAGATCACTCCAAATATGTGGTTTCATGAATGATTTTTGAGATAATCGTGATTTTTTTCAACTGTTTGAATTGACCATGGCAGATGAATAAATCTAGCCTCTGGCAGAATTTATTGCGGAGTGCAGATTTGAACGAACATCAAAAAGGACTGTGGATCACCACTATTGGCGTTCTTTTTGTGGTGCCAGATTCACTTTTCATTCGGCTGATTGATGCCACGGCTTGGACGGTCACTTTCTGGCGTGGTACTTTATCGGGTCTCATTGTGCTTTTGGTTATAGCGATATTTATGGGGCGCAAGCCTTTTTATGACAGTTTTCGAACTGGATATTCTGGGTTAATTTACACAGTGCTTATTGCGCTGAGCGCACCCAGTTTTGTTTTGGCCATAAAACTAACCAGCGTTGCAAATGTGGTTTTAATCATTGCATCCATGCCTGTTTTTGCGGCTATATTTAGTCGATTATTTTTAGGCGAACCAATAACGCGTAGAATGGTTTTGACGATTATCGGAGTTTTTTTGGGTCTTTCAATTGTGGCCTTTGGTTCGAGTGTAAACGAACAAGCCAGTTGGCAAGGGGACTTGGTTGCTGTTTGTGTATCGGCCAGCTTTGCAGGCGCTATGACCGCTGCCCGAAAATTGCGGGCCGTGTCCATGGTACCAGCTATTCCGGTGGCCTATGTTTTGGGCGCTTTGATTGTCGCCCCATTTGCAGAACCATTCAGTGCAATTGCTGCGCAGCCGGCATTAATTTTGCTCCATGGCAGCTTTATTGCATGCTCAAGCGTCTTTTTGACCTTGGGACCGCGCTATATTAGCTCGGGCGAAGTTGCCCTTTTGATTTTACTGGAAACCGCACTTGCGCCGTTGCTTGTGTGGATTGCGGTCGGGGAGTATCCCGGCCAATGGGCACTTTTTGGTGGTTTTATCGTCATTGGTGTACTTGTCGTGTCGAATCTTTGGTCACTGAGAAAAAAAGCTAGACGAAGCTAAAATTCCAATGCCAAAGGCTTAATTGCAAAATATCCATCCAAGACTTGTTTCAAAAGCAAATAATATGTCGCGATTTGCAACAAAATTTCGCAAATCTGCAAACGTTGTGATGTGATCTGGTCAAACATGGTAGAAAAAGGAGGACGCCTTGGCTCAAAATACGATATCGCGTTCCCGTGCCGGTGGCCGGGCCGCAAGACGCGCCATGCGGACGGCCCCCAACTTTGAGATGCTGCCAGCACTGGTTGGCAAACTGCCAAATTGTGATGTTATGGATGGCGATCAAGTCGATAGAATTGATGCGGCATCTATGGATATTCTGGAAAATGTTGGGGTTCAATTCCGCGATCAAATCGCACTTGAGGACTGGAAAAAGGCCGGCGCTGATGTCGTTGGTGAAATGGTTTACTTTGACCGAGGACTTATAAGGGAATTAATTGCGTCAATCCCGACGGATTTTACATATTTCGCTAGAGATCCAAACAAAAATGTTTCTCTCGGCGGGCGGAATGCCATTTTCGTTCCGATGACCGGTGCACCCTATCTACGCGATTTAGAAGATGTGCGGCGCAATCCAACGCTGGATGATCTGGCGATGTTTCACAAGTTAAGCCATATGTTGCCAGCTCTGCATAGTTCGGCTCATCATATTGTCGAACCATACGATCATCCGATTAGCCAACGCCATCTTCGGATAACATATTCGTCGATGAAACATTCTGACAAGACCTTTATGGGTATGACCACCAGTGCAAAAAATGCAGAAGATGTGATGGACATGTGTGCGATTCTGTTTGGCGATGACTTTTTGGAAAGCCATGCGGTCACCACGGGAAATTGTAATGGCAATTCACCGTTGGTGTGGGATGAAACCATGCTGGGGGCAATGCGTGCGTTTTGTCGGCGCAATCAACCTGTTTTGTGCTCTCCTTTTGTTTTGGGTGGTGCCAATACGCCAGCAAATGTTCCGGCCACCGTTGCGCAACTAAATGCTGAAGCACTGTCCGCCCTTGCCTATACCCAAGTTATTCGCA
>ERZ1046367.651-NODE-651-length-22454-cov-7.472744_pt1 | contig 22454 bp, 28 predicted proteins | sample MGYA00383091_ERZ1046367 | MGnify/ENA primary metagenome ERZ1046367 (study PRJEB29581, sample SAMEA5548361) | metagenome | biome: marine; feature: coastal; material: water | depth 50 m | study: Short-term variability in the microbial, nano- and picoplankton... | reverse complement strand
GAAACTGTAGAAGCTGCACCAGTTGAAGAAACTGTAGAAGCTGCACCAGTTGAAGAAACTGTAGAAGCTGCACCAGTTGAAGCATCGGAAGAAAACACAGAAAAGTAAATCATAATGTCATATGACAGTCATATTATTGTCGGCAAGATACTCACTACACATGGCATAAAAGGATGGTTCACTATAGGGTCATATACCTCTAGTCCAAAAGATATCTTTGATTATAAGCTCAAGGTGCTAGTTAACAATGAATTCGAAGAGCTACTGATAACAGAGCACAATCTAATGCCTAAAAAAATCATCATGAAGGTTGATGGTATAGAAACAATTGCATCATGTGAAGAATATATTGGTTTAGATCTATATACAGCTATAGATGAACTGCCAAAAGTGGAAAATAATGAGTATTACTGGCATGATCTTATTGGATGCAATGTATTTAACGAAGAAGATATTTTGCTAGGAGTCGCTGACAGCTTATTTAATAGTGGCGATAATGATATCCTTGTTGTCAAAAATGATAATTCTAAAAAAGAAATTTTAATACCTTTTTTAAAATCCAATATAATTCTAGTTGAGAAGAACAAAATAATTGTTAGGTGGAGTAATGATATTTAATATTCTTACCATATTCCCTGAATTAATATCTACATTTTCAGATGTAGGATTTATCAAGAGAGCTATTTCTAAAAATGTTATTGATATAAATATTGTTAATATTAGAGAATATTCTGACAATATACACAATAGAGTAGATGATAAAACATATGGAGGTGGCCCTGGAATGGTATTGCAGTATCTTCCTATCAAGAGTGCAATGGATAGTCTACAGAAGAAAGGACATGTGATATATCTTTCTCCACAAGGCAAAATATTAACTCAGGAAAAAATGAATACCTTGTCTAGCATCGAGGAGATAACATTTCTTTGTGGTAGGTATGAGGGAGTAGATCAAAGAGTTTTGGATGAACTAATAGATGAAGAAATATCTCTCGGTGATTATGTAATATCTGGTGGAGAGACGGCATGCATGGCAATAATTGAAGGAGTAACTAGATTAACACCAGGAGCGATTGATGACATTGAGTCTGTTAATCAAGATTCATTTCAAAATGGTATTCTAGATCACCCTCATTACACAAGACCTGATGATATTGGAGGTAGAAAGGTCCCGGAAGTTCTATCTAGTGGAGATCATGCCAGCATTGAAAGATGGAGAAAAAAGCAAGCATTGGGAGCTACATGGATAAAACGTCCTGAATTACTAAAAAACGTGAAACTTTCAAAAGAAGATGATAAACTCCTCAAAGAATATATAGCTGAGTTTAAAGATAATGAGCATTAATAAGATAATAGATAAAATAGAGGCAGAACAACTGTCATCACACCCTAAATTCTCAAGTGGCGATACTGTAGAGGTTTCCGTTAAAGTGAAAGAAGGCAAGAGAGAGAGAATCCAGCTTTATGAAGGTATTGTCATAGCTAAAAAGAATAGAGGTGTTAGCTCATCATTTACTGTAAGAAAAATATCTTATGGAGAAGGAGTTGAAAGAGTATTTCAGTTACATAGTAAAGTTATTGCAGGCATAAAGGTCAAAAGAAGCGGAAATGTACGTAGGGCAAAATTATACTATTTGAGAGAGTTATCTGGAAAATCTGCCAGAATCAAAGAAAAGCTGAGCTGAGCTCTGGTATCTTTTGAATACAGCATTTATAGCCTTGGGTAGTAATCTTAACAATCCCATTTATCACGTAGAAAAAGGAATAAGAGATATAAATCATTTACTTGAAACTAGAGTAATAAAAAGATCATCTCTTTATAAATCCAAACCAGTTGGTCCTCAAAATCAATCTGATTACATAAATGCAGTGATCAAGATAACTACAAATTATGAACCAATAGAGTTATTAGATAATTTACAAAGTATTGAGAATAAACATCATAGAAAGAGAGTAAAAAGATGGGGTCCTCGAACATTAGATCTAGATATTCTTATATTTAATAATTTAATAATTAATCATGAGCGACTAATAGTACCTCATCCAGAAATTGTTAATCGAGATTTTGTACTAATTCCTCTGAAAGAAATAACAAATTATGATTTCATTATTCCAAAGTATGGTAAGTTATTACAATACATTTAATAAGAAATAATATGAAAAATAAATATAAATCTATTATTGTTGAAGGACCTATAGGCGTTGGGAAGACGACACTTGCAACTAAACTTGCTAGTAGTCTTGGAAGCGAGATAATGCTGGAAAAGTTTTCTGAAAATCCTTTTTTAGAAAAGTTTTACAAAGACGTTGGAAAGTTTAACAAATATACTAAGACCAGTAAGTATGCCCTGGCAACTCAGTTATATTTTCTTTTACAAAGAGCTGATGAATTTAAAAGTGAAGAATATCAAGCCTTAAAAGGGAATAATATTGTCTCTGATTACTTTATTGATAAAGATAAATTATTTGCAAAAACAATCTTATCTTCGGATGAATATCTTTTATATGATAGAGTGCATGATGGGCTAAAGCTTAACATTGAAAAACCAAGTCTAGTGATTTATTTACAAACTAATGCAGAGACACTTCTTAATAGGATAAAAGAAAGAGGCATAAAATTTGAAGCAAGCATAACAGAGGCATATCTCCAGAAAATCATAGATTCATATACTCAGTTCTTTCATTCTTATAAAGAGTCTCCTTTATTAATAATTAATACATCCAATGTTAATATTAATAACCCAGATGATTATGCTATGTTATTAGAAGAAATCAACAAAGACATTAAAGGTAAAATATATTTCAACCCATTGTCTTAGTGAGTCCAATGTATGTCTAGAATGACTTTAAAAAAAATTAATTCTTTAAAAAAAAATCGTATAGGCATTAGTGCTCTCACATCATACGATGCAAGCTTTGCCAAATTAATAGATGATTGTGGAGTTGACATTATCTTAGTTGGTGATTCTTTAGGAGAAGTCATACAAGGTTATCCAAATACTCATTCAGTAACAATGAATCATATGTGTTATCATACTGAAATCGTTTCTAGAGCAATTAAAAAAGCATTCCTTATCGCTGATATGCCAAAAAACTCGTATGAGACGAAAAGCCAAGCTCTTAGAAATGCAAAGAAATTACTTGGCACAAATATGGCTGACATGGTCAAAATTGAATTTGACAAAAAATATTTGGGAATAATGGAGCATTTAATATCTTGCGGTATTCCCGTATGCTCTCATATTGGTATTCTTCCGCAAACTATTAGTAATAAAAAAGATTACAAGAGAATTGGTAAAACTATGAATGAAGCAAACAGATTAATTCACGAGGCAGATTTAATTGAGAAAGCTGGTTCTCAGATACTTATAGTCGAATGTGTAGACTCAAATATAGCTAAGAAAATCACTAAAAATTTAAATATACCAGTGATTGGGATTGGATCAGGGAAAAGTTGTGATGGGCAGATTAGAGTAATCTATGATCTTTTTGATATTAGTTTCAATGGTGCGCCAGGCTTCATTAATTCTGAAAATATTAGACTTAATCCAATAAAAAAAACTATAGATAAATATATTATGAATGCTAATAGGTATAAAATCTAATTTGAAAATAATTACATCTATCAAAGATCAAAATGATTATTGTAATTCTCTAGGTGAGGAAGGAAAAAAAATCTCATTAGTGCCAACTATGGGTAACTTGCATAAAGGACATGAACACCTTTTGTCATGTTCAAGAACTACAAACAATAAAACAGTTGTATCGTTATTCGTTAACCCGCTTCAGTTCAATGATATTGATGATTATAAAAGTTATCCAAATTCTATAGATGCTGATATTTCAATGCTTGAAAGAAATAAAATTGATTGCTTATTCATGCCATCGGAAGATGAAATCTTAGAGAGTATTGATGAGTCTCATTCTCCTAGTCTTCCAGTTTATATGAAAACTTTATGTGGAAAATATAGAGAAGGACACTTTATTGGTGTTTTTAAAATTGTTAAACAATTATTAAAAATAATTAAACCATCTATAGCTTATTTTGGGAAGAAAGATTACCAACAATTAATTATGATTAATTATATTGTTAAAGAACATTTTATGAATAAAATAAAAATAATTCCTTGTGATACGGTACGTGAAGATAATGGGTTAGCCATGAGCTCTAGAAATAATAAGATGACGAAATCAGAAAAGAATATTGCTTCGCTTGTATATAAAGAACTACTTGCTTTAAAAAAGATCATAAGATTTGATAAAAATTATGATTATGATGAACTTCGAATAAAATCTATAGATAACCTATCCAAGGTAGGGATTAAGATAGAGTATTTAGAATTATTATCCTCTAATGATCTTTCAGCAATACAAAAAAATGATACTGATAATCGGATGTTATTTGTAGCATTTTATATATCAGGAGTTAGATTAATTGATAATATTGAGGTATAATTTATTCAACTATAAAGTATAACTTATGAAAAAATCATTCTTAAGCTCAAAGATACATAAAGCAACCGTTACTGATACTCAACTAGATTATGAAGGTTCTTGTGAGATAGACATTTCTTTACTAAATGCTGCAGGTATAAGTGTGCATGAAAAGATAGATATATATAATATTACAAATGGTGAACGGTTCACAACATATGCGATTGAAGGTAAACCAGAAACAGGTAATATTTGTTTAAATGGTGCTTGTTGTCACAAGGCATCCATAGGTGATAAAATTATCATATGTACATATGCAGATATGGATATCAAAGAAATAAAAAATCATAAGCCAAAAATTATTCATGTTGATGATAAGAATAGAATCTTAGATTCGAATAATTTTGATAATATGAGCTTAGTAGAGTGAATGAATGATTATATGAGTGAATTAATTAATATTAATGATATTGGTGGAAGTATAACTAAAGAGGATGATCGTTATATAGTAAAGGATAATAATTTGTTGAAAAATCTTGTTGTTAGTAGTACAGATTTAAAGCCTATGAAAAGTACTTCAGGCCATGAGCATAAAGGTCAAGAAGAGGTATATTTTTTCGTAAAAGGTAATGGCAGAATGGAATTAGACGGTAGAGAGATCAATGTTGATGTTGGCGATACTGTTTTAATCGAGGATGGAGTTTTTCATAGAGTCCATGCTGGGCCACAAGGGTGTTATTTTGTTTGTGTTTTTGATGGTAAAAGATCGCATTAAAAAAATGATTTACTAATTCTATTTACATTTTTTATCAAATCTTTTTTATCATTATCTGTGACTGTTATATGTCCAAGTTTTCTGTTTAACCTTTCAGATTTCCCGTAATCATATAGTTTATAACTAACATTGGTATCAATTATATTTTCTGGCATTTTAGAAATAATATTCATCATTGCAGAATTACCATTTATGGAAATATTCTTAATTTCGATATCAGAAATAGCCATAATATGAGCTTCAAATTGACTGATATTTGCACCTTCATTTGTCCAATGTCCTGAGTTATGGACTCTTGGTGCCATTTCATTTGCAATAAGCTCTCCCGATTTATCTAAAAAGAATTCTATTACTAATACGCCAATATAATTTAATTCTTTAGCAATTTTATTATGATAAGATTCTGCTAATTTTTGAAGATTAGAGTTTTCATATGGAGCAATGCTTAGGTTTAAGATACCATTCTTATGAAAATTTTCTACAAGTGGATAAAAAAGTGTCCCAGATGATTTAGTGCAGACTCCTATTATAGATACCTCAGTCTGAAAATCTATTTTCTTCTCAAGAATTGCGTCTACTTTTCCAGATAACAACCACGCTTCTTCGGCACTATGCTTATTAATTATAATTTGGTTTTTACCGTCATAACCTAGCTTTCTTGACTTTAGAATTGAGTCAGTCCCCAAAATATCGATAGCAGCAGAGAGATCCTTTGCGTTATTAACTACATGGTATTCAGTGGTAGGAATACTATTCTTATTGAATATATTCTTTTCTTTTAATCTATCTTGACAAATTTTTACTGCTTGTGAGCCTGGATATACAGAAATACTATTTTCTAAATATTTTAATGCCTCTGATGGTACATTTTCAAAATCTATTGTTACAACATCACATGTATCAATTAAATAATCCAATGACTCTTTATTATCATAGTCAGATTTTATATACTTTGCATACTTTGATGCCGGGGGATTATCGCTTGGGTCCACAACTATGAATTCAATGTTATGTTTTTCAGACATCTGAATCATCATCATTGCTAACTGTCCACCGCCAAGAATTCCAATACGCATTTTATTTTTTAGGGTTCCCACTCTTAAGCACATCAATTGTTTGTTTATTACGAAACTTAATTAGAGAATCTTTGATTTTTGGGTATTTTAAGCTCAATATACTCGCAGCTAGTAATGCTGAGTTAATAGCTCCACTATCTCCAATGGCTACTGCAGCAACAGGTACTCCTTTTGGCATTTGTTGAATTGACAATAAAGAGTCTAACCCGCCCAAGTTTTTTGTTTTGATTGGCACACCGATAACAGGTAAATGCGTTTTAGATGCTGTCATTCCAGGTAAATGAGCAGATCCGCCTGCTCCAGCTATAATTACTTCAATACCTTTCAAATCTGCAGACGATGCAAATTCATAAAGAAGATCTGGGGTTCTATGAGCTGAAACTATTTTTGTTTCATATTTAATTTTCAATTTATCCAGCATCAGAGCTGTTTTTTTCATGGTTGGCCAATCTGACTTAGATCCCATAATTATAGCCACTAATATATCAGATTTCTTCATAAACAGATTGTATCAGTATCAAATAGGCCTTAACAATACTTATTATCTTTTATTAGTCATATTATGATTTGTTTTATATAATCTTACTTAGTTTAACTAAAAGGAATCAATCTATATGTTGGTAATTACTGGCGGGGCTGGCTTTATTGGTAGTAATTTGGTTAATTTTTTAAATAATAACCAAGACGACGAAATCTTAATAGTAGAAGAGATGGATACTTATCTTAAAAAGTTTAAAAATTTAGATGATTTAAAGTATATTGATTGCATTGATAAGAATACATTTATCAATGACTTGAATAATAGTTCTTCTAAGTATAAGGACAAAATTAATAATATATTCCATCTAGGAGCATGTTCAAAAACTACTGAGCCCGATAGAGACTATATAATGTCAACAAATCTTGAATATTCGAAAGATATTCTTAAATATTCTGCTAATAATAAAATCTCACTGATTTATGCATCATCTGCATCAGTATATGGAAAAACCAATTCATTTATTGAAACTCCAGAAAATGAATCATTTCTCAATCATTATGCTGAATCAAAATTATTATTTGATCAATATTACCGAAAACATAAAGATAGAATCAGTTCTCAAGTCGTAGGGTTGAGATATTTTAACGTATTTGGTCCAAGAGAATTTCATAAAGAGGGAATGTTTAGTGTTGTTTATCATTTTTTTACTCAAATTAACGAGTCAGACAACATTAATCTCTTTAAGGGAAGTCATGGTTATGAAGATGGTGAACAAAGACGGGATTTTATACATGTAGGTGATACAGTACAGGTAAACAATTGGTTTAAAAATAACCCTGGTGTGTCAGGAATATATAATGTTGGCACAAGCAAGAGTAGAACATTTAATGATATAGCAAACTGTGTGTTAGATTATTATAAAAGGGGATCTATCAATTACATAGATTTTCCAGACAATTTAGAAAGTCAGTATCAAGCATTTACTGAAGCCGATATGTCAAAAATAAAATCTAAAGGTTATTCTAAAGATTTCACAACATTGGAAGATGGTGTAAAGTCTTATTTGGACTGGTTATCAAAACAAGCATGAGCTTAAGAGAAAATTTTTTAATCATCTCTCCTTCTTGGATAGGTGATCTTATTATTTCACAATCAGTGCTTAAATATTTAAAAAAAGAATATATAAATTGTTCTATTGATATAATAGTTAGGCCAGATTTGATAGAAATTGCAAAGATGATGCCAGAGGTAAACAAGATATACTCTTTGGATATTGATCATAATTCTTTGGGCCTAGCTAAAAGGTATAGGTTAGCAAAAACAATAAAAAAAAATCTATATACATCTTCAATAATATTGCCTAATAGTTTTAAGTCTGCAATTATTCCATGGCTAGCAAATATACCAATAAGAATAGGGTATAAAAGAGAGTTAAGATCAATCTTGTTGACTCAAAAATATTCCCTAGCGAAACATGAGGACACTATGGTTAATAGATATTTGAAACTAGTGAACAGCTCATATTCAGAGTGTCTCAGACCATTTCTTAATATAGATATGAATACACTCGAGTTAACAAGGAAGAAATATATTATAAGTAATTCAAGAAAAAATATTTTTTTATGTCCAGAAGCAGAATATGGAGTAGCAAAGCGATGGCCTATTAATAAATGGATAGAATTAGCGAAGTATTTCGAGGAAAACAATCATAATGTTTATTTACTTGGCAAAGATAAAGATCTTGAGATACAGTATAAGAGTATCTTAAAGATAGATTCCATTACTTCATTGTTAGGTAAAACTAGTCTTATAGAAGCTACATATCTACTATCATTAGCTGATTTAGCTGTCACTAATGATTCAGGACTCATGCATATAACTGCTTCACTTGATACTAAGTTGATATCTATATTTGGTTCTTCATCACCATTTTATACGCCACCTCTCATGAAAGACATGCTTGGTGAAGTAATTTATAAGGGCTTAAAATGTAGCCCTTGTTTTAAAAGAGAGTGCCCATTAGATCATCTTAACTGTCTTAATAATATTAGTGTTGATGAGATATTCAAAAAATCTCTCAAATATTTAAATTGAAGAAATTAACTTTTGAATTTGAAGTAACGATTTCTTAATATCGATGCTTATATAATTCTTATTATTTTTCATATCAGTGAAAGATAATCTATTTTCAAAATTATTTATCGTTTGCCATCTTAAGCTGGTAGATGATTTTTTTGAAGGATAGAAGCCTACTGTCTTTTTATTTAAAGCACCTGCAATATGTAACGGTCCTGTTGACCCAGCGATAAACATATCACATATGCTTATATTTTTTAGCATATATAAAATACTTTGTTTGGCCTCAATAACTCTGATCGTTACATCCTTATCAATACTAATTTTCAAGTCTCTGGCGAGTTGTTCTTCTTCTACTGAACAATGGATTATAAAATTATAATCATCAAAGTTCCTTAAGCCTTTGCATATATTTCCATAATCATCCAAACTCAATCCTTTTGAAGACCCTCCCGTTCCCGGATGCAGAAAAATTATTTTTTTATCAGGATTAAGGTTATACTCTTTTATGAAGTCCATTCTATTTTCAGTAATTGTAGCATGATCATATTTTAAATATGGACCAAGACTCATTTCTTTAATATCTATAAGATTAATGATTTTAAATAGTTCATGAACAAGATCAATATTATATTCATATTCAGGCTTTTTAGAGCTTGACCTTTGTTGATAAAGTTTATAATTAAAAAATATTTGAGCTAGTTTTGTTTTAGGAGCCAATCTTATCGGTATATCCAACTTCTTAAGTAAATACCCAATTCTAAATGTTGAGAAGAATGAAATTGCTATGTCAAAACCATATCTTTTAAGCGAGGAATAAAGCATCTTATTCTTTGTATCTACTATGACTTCATCAATAAACTCACACTGTTCAGCAAGCTCTTTCACATTTTCAGAGACAAGGCATACAATCGTTGAGTTTGGAATATTCTCTTTTAGAGATACTACTGCGGGTAATATTAGGGTGAAATCTCCAATCTTATCATTCCTGATTATTAAGATTTTTTGATTTTTTCTTGCCATTACTCTTTAAAGCTTTTTTTTAAAGTAATCTATTGTTGTCTTAAGCCCATCCAGCACATCTATATTAGGTTCCCACCCAAGATCTTTTTTGGCTTTGCTAATATCTGGTTTACGTCTAATTGGATCGTCTACTGGTAAACCTTTATTTATTATCTTAGATTTTGAATTAGTAAGTTTAATTATCATTTGTGCTAATTCAATGATTTTAAATTCTACTGGATTACCTAAATTAGTCGGTCCTATAACTTGCTTATCTGATGACATCATTTTCATCATCCCATTAATTAAATCATCAATATAGCAAAATGATCTTGTTTGTTCTCCGTTACCATATACCGTAATATCTTCATTAGTCAAAGCTTGCATTATGAAATTACTAACAACTCTTCCATCATTTGGATGCATGTTAGGACCATATGTATTAAATATTCTTACTACTTTAATATCTAAATCATGTTGTCTGTGATAATCAAAAAATAATGTTTCCGCGCACCTTTTCCCTTCATCATAACAACTTCTTGGACCAATCGGATTTACATTTCCCCAGTAGTTTTCTACTTGTGGATGCACATCTGGATCACCATAGACTTCAGATGTAGATGCTTGTAGAATTCTGGCATTAATTCTTTTGGCTAATCCAAGCATATTAATAGCACCATGCACAGTTGTTTTTGTTGTCTGCACAGGATCATGTTGATAGTGAATAGGCGAAGCTGGACAGGCTAAGTTGTAAATTTCATCAACTTCTACATATAATGGGAAACATATATCATGTCTTATAGCCTCAAAGTATGTGCTTTTAAAAAGGCTACTTATATTTTCTTTTGTACCAGTAAAATAATTATCTATGCATAGAACATCGTTACCATCATCTAGTAGCTTCTTGCATAAATGTGAACCAATGAAGCCTGCACCGCCTGTAACCAAAATTTTTTTCATACTCTTTTTTTCACTTTAAAAAATTATACCATACCTTAATCCGTTCAATTTTGCTATAATATTCTCTTATTTATGAATAAGATATTAGCAATTTGTACATCACCTGACAAAGGAGGCCTTGAGCTATATTTTGTTAATATGGTCAATCATCTGCATAGCAGTCAACAGAATATAGTTGCTGTTTGCCAGAAAGATAGTCAGATCTCAAAACTAATTAAATCACCATTAGTTGGGATAACTAAAACTAATATAATGAATATTTTTTATAGGGCTTATCAGTTATCTAGTTATATTAAAAAAGAAAACATTAGGATTATTCATGTGAGTTGGACAAAAGACTTACTTCTTAGTGCCTTAGTAAAATTATTTTCAGGTAATAAAATTAGTATTATTTACCATAGACAAATGAAGATAACTAGATATAAAAAAGATATCTACCATAATTTTATTTATAAAAGCATTAATATTGTTTTAGTTATAACTAAGGCTCTTTCTGAAGACTGCAAGAAATTCTTGCCAATAGATAATGATAGAATAATTAAATTATCTTATGGTATTGCTCTGCCAGATAACAAAAATACTTTCGATAAAAAATTATTATTTGACGAGATTGAGTTACAAGAAAATATCTTTACCATAGGTGTTTTTTCCCGAATTGAAGAACAGAAAGGGCAGCATTTGATTATAGAGGCTTTAAATATATTACATGAAAAAAATATTCAATTACTGATAGTCGGTCATTGTATGGATATTAGTTATCAGAATGATCTGAGGAAAATGATAGAAAAATATAATATGCATGATAGGGTTGCCTTCAAACCTTTTATTGAATCACCAATGAAAATAATGCCTATGTTAGACTTGATTATATTACCTACATATGAAGAAACATTTGGATTAGTTGTTGCTGAATCTATGTTAATGGGTACGCCTGTAATAGGAAGCAATGCTGGTGGCGTCCCTGAGATTATCAATGATAACAATAATGGTTTATTATTTGAGTCAAGAAATTCCAAATCTTTAAGCAAAAAGATAATTTCAATTTATGAATCAGAAGAGCTTAGGATAAAATTATCAAATAATGCTAAGATATTTGCTAGTGAGGAATACAACTATGAGAAACATTTTTCTAAGCTAACAACTATTTTGCAAAAGTTATGAATAAGATAAGTGGAACAATAATAACTCTTAATAATGAAAAACTTATTACAGATTGTATTTTGTCCTTACAAAAAGTTTGTGACGAGGTAATAGTACTTGATTCTCTAAGCAGTGATAGGACGACAGAGATTGCTAAAGAATTGGGTGCAAAGGTTTATCTTCAAGCATTCTTAGGTGATGGACCTCAAAAAAAATTAGCATCATCTTATACATCTAATGATTGGGTATTTAGTTTAGATGCAGATGAGAGATTAGAAGATGATTTAGTTCTTTTTATTAAATCTTTAGACTTAAAAAATAGTAATTATCCAGCTTATTCATTCAAGAGAAGAAATTTTTGTGGAAAAAAATGGATTAAAGCTGCTAGTTTTTATCCTGATCCAGTGACGAGGCTCTATAATAAATCCATAACAAACTATACGATGAGTACATCACACGCATATGTTGACTCATCAGCTAAAGCTATTGATTGCCACCTGATACATTATACTTACAGTTCCTATACAGATTGGATAAATAAAATTAATTTTTATAGCTCACAGAGTGCTAAAACAATGCATATTAATGGCGTCAAAAGGTCTTCCTTAAGACCAATAACACATTCGTTATTTGCATTTATGAAAAAGATGTTTGTTAAAGGAGGAATCTTTCAAGGTATAGACGGTTTTACTATTGCCTTAACTACAATGTTTAATACTTATATGAAATATATTAAGCTAAATGAGTTATATGACAATAATGAGGACCCGCGCAAGCATTTCCCAACAAAAGACTCAGATAATAAGTAAGTCCTCTGGAGTATCAATATCTTTTAATGCTCTCAGTAAGCCTATACTTTTTCTTTGAGAAGTAATATTCTTTTTAAGATTTAAAATATTTATTGGTTTTGTACAATCTATCGTATCTTTAAATAATCTATTAACCCCTATTAGATAAAAGCCACCATCTAAAGACGGTCCAATAACGATATCTTTATTTGATAGAATATGAATAGCATCCATGATTATAGATTTTGATAAAGATGGAATATCAGAACCAATTAAAATTGTTTTATTATTCTTTGAACTTTCAAATGACAAACAGTTATTCATTCTTTCACATAAAGATGAACCTATTTGTTTTTTAAGATTAAACTTATATTTCGCCTTCAACTCATGGAGCCAGGGATGATCTATATTTGGGTATATCCATAATGTAATCATAACTTCATCATTCAATTGTGAAACTTCATTTAGAATATTCGTTAACATATATTTAGTAATGAAAGTCCTTTCATCTTTTGTCAAAAAATCTTTTAGTCTTGTTTTAGGGTTACCCATATGTGGACATTTCGAAAATATATTTAGCGAGATCATTCGTAATACCTAGCGAGTTTTTTTGACTCAACTCCAAGATGATAAAAAAATCTTAGAATTCTCATTTTTAATATAGTCTTGAAAAACCCATACTTTTCCCATCTTCTAGCAGATGTAATAACATAACTATCTCTTATTGATGGTTGAGATATCTGTTTTAATATTGAGCATATCTTTATGTCTTCCATTATCTCTAAGTGTGGGAAACCTCTTATTTTATTAAATATTTTTCTATTTATATAAATAACTTGGTCACCAGTTCCATAATTATATACTTTAGATCTAAAGTTAATTAGGTAAGCTAGAATCTTATATCTAATTTTTCTGTTATCAAAAATAATTTTAAAAAATCCCCATACATTTTTTTCAATTATAGATTTTAGACTAACTATTTGCTCCTTTGTAATCACTGTATCTGCATGAAGAAATAAAAGAATATTACCTTTTGCTATTGATGCACCAATATTTTGCTGATGGGCTCTCCCAGATTTTGTTATGAGTATATGATCCACTAAATTAGATGCTATTTTTATAGTATTGTCAGTACTTCCACCATCAACTAAGATTATTTCACAAATATTTAAATCTCTTAACCTTTGTAAATGATTAAGAGATTTAAATAGAGTTAGAGACTCATTTTTTACAGGCATAATAATAGAAATCATATTATTTTCCCAACCTTAAGTTTATTCCACTGTTATCGTAATTCTTTTGGATATTAATGGTTTGTCATGGGGGATATGAACATAATCTGCAAAGATTAATTGGAGCGTATGAGTGCCACTATTTAAATCAATTAAAGTGCTTGTTTGACCTTTTCCAAAATGTATATGATTCTTATCTGATGGTATTGGTTTCGATAAGCTCGGAAGGGTATCGATATCAATAATTAAATGATGATGCCCTGATAAATCTTTTTTGATTCCTGCTGGAGAAATAGTCATATTTTTAACTCCAAATACTACTTCAATTGGACTAGATACTACAGCATTATTTAAAGGACTAATAATAAAGACTTCTGCATCATTATTTGACAGAGATCTTGGTATTGATCCAGCAGCAAATGTTAAATTGTACGTAAATAATAAAATAAGTAGTGAAAATAAAAACAGACTAGGATTTTTTATTTTTATCATAGCAATGTACCTCCGCAGCTACTCCCAGAACCAGCTGTACAACCATAACAGTGTCCTGCAGTATTTATTTTATTTGAAAAACTTACATCAGACAATCCTGATATGTGTTTTTTTATGTTATTGTTTAAAGCTATCCCAAGCATTTGATTGAAATCGCAGTCATACATATATCCTTGATAATCTATACTGATCATAGATTTACACATCAGATGATTAAGCGTTTGATTATTAAAATTATCTTTGAGTAATTTCATATAAGGATTGAATTCTTTTCTTGTTATTAGTGTACTACCAAATCTAGATATAGGCATATTTGTAATTAAGTATAAATTATTAAATACGATATTATATTTTTCTTTCAAGGATTTTTTATATTGCTTTTCTAAATCTAATTGGTTTGGAGGCAATACTGGGCCTTGAGGATTATATACAAGATTAATCATTAAACCTTTAGTAGAACCATAACCAATTTGATTAAATCTTCTCAGTACTTCAATACTTTTTATAAACACATTTTCTCCTCTTTGCGCATCAACATTAGTTTTTTCATAACAAGGTAGAGAAGCTATTATCTCGACTTTATTGCTTTTAAAAAAATCAAAAAGATGGTCTTTGCCAGGTTCTAATAATACAGTTAAATTACATCTATTGATTACATGACATCCTAAAATTCTTGCCTCAGTAATTAGATATTCAAAATTTTCATTGAGCTCAGGTGCTCCACCTGTTAAGTCAATATTCTTTATGTTAAATTTATTTGCCGCATACAGTATCTGATCAATTATCTCGAGAGACATCATTTCTTTTCTTTTAGGGCCGGCATTAACATGACAATGCAAACATGCTTGATTGCACTTATAACCAAGATTAATTTGAAATGATTTTAATTGCCCCCTAAAAATATCAGGAAATTTTGTTTTCTTTAATAATGGGTAAACATCATGCATTGCTTGCGACTGAGTGATATAATAATTCATAATAACATGAAAGATGATTTTATAAACCAAGTAAAACCACTGTTGCCTAAAACGGACTACTGTTCGTTTAGATTTGTTAGTAAGTATACTAATATCATTTCTGCAACCAGAGGGGTAGTGGAGCCGGTTGTTATATCAGAAGATGATGGCTTAATGGTTACTATTTTCCATAATGGTGGATTTGGCTATGGCGCAACAAGTAATCTGACTCAAGAGGGTATTTTGGAAGCAGTGAATTCTGCAAAAGAATGGGCCGATTTCTCAAAGAATCGATTAGCTTATCACCCAGACTTATCTAAACTAGTAAATCAGACCGGCAGTTATTTTACTGATGAAGATGATAATTGGTCTAAGACATCAATGAAAGATAAAGCAGATTATCTTTTAAGTGTTAATAAAGCACTGAAGTCTCAACCTACAATTTCTAACTGGGGAGCAAGCTTACGATTTAATAAAATAGAAACTTTATTTATCGATACAAATGACTCTTATGTCAGACAGAAAATATCATATTTATTACCGCAAATTATCGCGTCTGCAGAACATAAAAAAGAAATTCAGACTAGGACTTTTGGCGGTCATGCTCATGCTAGACAAATTGGATATGATTTTATTGATCAAATCAATATGGTCCAACAAGCTAAGGTTTTAGCAGAAGAAGCTGTAGAGTTATCAAAAGCACCTAACTGTAGTGATCAAATTACTAATGCCGTTATAGCGCCAGATCAAATGATATTGCAAATACATGAATCAATTGGTCATCCATTAGAATTAGATAGGATACTGGGAGATGAGAGAAATTATGCTGGATCTAGCTTTGTTACCCCAGAGATGTTTGGAAAATATCAGTATGGGTCTAAATTATTAAATATTACATTTAATCCAACACTTGATTCTGAATTAGCAACATATAATTTTGATGATGATGGCACTAATGCAGAAAAAAAATATTTAATTAAAGACGGATTACTATTAAGACCTATAGGAGGATTCTTTTCTAGCCAAAGATTAGGTTTAGATCATGTTGCTTGCTCAAGGGCATCTAATTGGAATAGGCCTCCAATTGACAGAATGGCTAATATTAATTTAGAACCAGGCAAAGATAGCTTCGACGACATAGTATCATCTGTTGAGGACGGAATATATCTGCAAACTAATAATTCATGGTCGATCGATGATAAAAGAAATAAATTTCAATTTGGTTGCGAGAAAGGTACTTTAATAAAGAATGGAAAGTTATCCGGTGTTGTAAAGAATCCTAGTTACCGAGGTATCACAGAATCATTTTGGAAAAATCTATCTAAAGTTGGAAATAGCCAAAGCAATGTCATTCTAGGAACATCTAATTGTGGTAAAGGTGAGCCAAATCAGACAATATTTGTTGGACATTCTACGCCTGTTTGTTTATTCGAAAATGTCGATGTATTCGGTGGGGTTTAATGAAAGATTATTTTAAAAAAATAGCTAACCATCTCTTTAATAGCCTGAAAAATAGTGAAATATTATTATTAAACCTCGATGCAGAAAAAACTGATTTTGTCAGATTTAATCATGCAAAAATTAGACAGGCTGGCAATGTAAGACAGGTAACAATAACTTTGAATCTTTTATTCAAGAGGAAAACACTTACATCTGCTATACGTTTGAGCACAGATTTTGAAAAAGACTCTTTGCTGCTTCTCAGAACTTTATATTACCTTAGAAGAGAAATTCCTGAATTGTCTCCAGACCCATATTTAATGTATGAGAGAAATATAAATTCTTTTGAAAATGATATCGAAAGTACTAAATTAGATAATTATGCTATGACTGAAAATATTATTGATAGTTGTAGTGCGTTTGATATGGTGGGGATATTATCCAGTGGTACAATTACAAAAGGATTTGCTAGTTCACTAGGTCAATTTAACTGGCACGAAAGTGATTCTTTTAATTTTGATTGGTCTATGTATACTGAAACAGGGAAAGCTATCAAGCAAAACTATTCGGATCGAGAGTGGAATCAAAAAACTTTTTCTAATTTACTTTCAGCAAGTAAAGAGAAATTGGATGTTATAGATAATAAAGAAATGATAATTAAAACCGGAGATTATAGAGTCTATTTGTCCCCATCAGCATTAAATGAAATAGTTGAAATGTTATCATGGGGTGGATTTAGTTATAAAGCCAATAAAATTGGTTCTAGCCCTCTTCATTTATTACAGAAAGGTGAGAGAAGTTTTAGTAAGATGGTTTCATTTAGTGAAAATCTTTCTAATGGTATATCACCCAAATTTCATACAGAAGGGTTTATAAAACCTGAATTGACTGAATTAATAACGAATGGTGAGTATGCTAATTCATTGGTGTCACCAAGATCTGCATTAGAATATTCTGTCAATCATAATGCTGCAGAACTTTATGAATCACCTGTTTCGATCCATCTTAAGAAGGGTATGATAGACTCTAATAAAATTTTAGATACACTTAAAGACGGTATATATATAAGTAACTTATGGTATCTAAATTTTTCTGATCGAAATAATGGGAGAATAACTGGTTTAACAAGGTTTGGTTGTTTCATGGTAGAAGATGGTGAGTATAAAGGACCAATAAATACAATGCGATTTGATGAAACAGTATACAATATTTTTGGAGAGAAACTCATTGGTCTAACGGATAGCCAACAATTATTAATTGATTCAAGTACGTACGAAGAACGATCAACATATAGTTCAACACTACCAGGAGCTATTGTGGAAGACTTTAAAATGACATTATAATTATGATAAAGACAAGATTTGCACCAAGCCCTACAGGGTGGCTACATATTGGAGGAGTTAGAACAGCGTTATTTTCATGGTTGTTTGCAAAAAGCCAATCTGGTGAATTTTATATAAGGATAGATGATACTGATACTTCTAGAAGTACCAAAGAATATTGCGATTCAATAATTTCAGCTTTGGAATCATTAGGGTTAAAATCTGATAGAGAGCTAATATATCAATCTAATAGATTCGAATTATACATAGATAAAATTGAATACCTTTTGAATAATGATTTTGCATATTATGACAAAGTTGAGGTGACTGAAAAGACCAAAGATACAAATTTAGAAGTACAATATAAAAATAGGTTAAATAAACCTGGTCATGTCATAAGATTTAAAAATCCTAGGGAAAAATCTGTTAAGTTAAATGATTTAGTTCATGGCGAGATTACTTTTGATCCAAAAACTTTTCACGATGTAGTTATCTTAAGATCAAATGGTATTCCAACTTATAATTTAACATCAGTTATCGATGACGCAGAACTTGAAATAACTCATATTATCAGAGGTGATGATCATTTAAGTAATACTGCTATACAAATTAATCTATTTAAGGCATTCAACTTAACTATTCCTGTCTTTGCACACCTAGCCATGATTCATGGTGTGGACGGCAAAAGATTATCAAAGAGGCATGGAGCCGTTGACATAAACTCCTTCCTAGAAGAGGGTTATCTAGTAGAAGCATTAGTAAATTATTTAGTAAAAACTGGATGGTCTTATGGAGATCAAGAATTTTTTTCTTTAGACGAGTTATTAAAATTATTCACAATAGATAAGGTAACTAAATCATCTGCTATTTTTGATTATGATAAATTAAATTGGCTAAATCAGCATTATATCAAAAATAAAAACATATCAGATATAGCGGATATGATATTACCATATCTAGAGAAAATAAATATTAATGTTGACGATAGAAGCTATCTTGAGAATATATTGAGATTAGGTATTGAGAGAGATTATAGTTTAAAGAATATAGCTCTTGGATTAACTTACTATTTTGAAGAAGATTTAAATTATAAGTCTGATGATTTCAAGAAACTGGACCCTATTAGATCTAAGGATATTATTAATAATGTTATAAAGAATATATCTAATATTGATTTTACTGATAAAGAGATTATCAGTTACTGTATCAAAGAAGTTTGCACAAATATGAAGCTTAAATTTAAGGATATTGGTCCTGTAGTCAGATTTGCCTTAACATCTAGACTCAAAGCCCCGTCTATAGATGAATTATGTATAACACTAGGGAAAACTAAGACTTTGAAACGGTTAAATGATTTTTATATCTATTTAGGTTAAAACCACCTAAAGATATTGCCCTTCAATCTAATATATTTTGTAGTTTATTAAATAAATATGTATAATAAGTCGATATAAAAACCAATAATATTTATGATATATGTCCCCATCGTCTAGAGGCCTAGGACACTGGGTTTTCATCTCAGCAACAGGGGTTCGACTCCCCTTGGGGATGTATATCATGGTAGTTCTCTCGTGAAAGAAAATCCTATAAAGAATCCTAAATTACCTCATCAGAAGTACTGCTCAGATTGTTCTGGAGTCATTCAACTTGTAATTCCTGAGGGTGATACAAGAAAGAGAGCGGTCTGTGTTAGCTGTGGAACAATATTCTATGAAAACCCAAAAATTGTTGCTGGGTGCCTATTGACTTGGAAAGATAAAATCTTACTCTGTAGAAGAGCTAATGAACCCAGGTCAGGTTTTTGGACTTTACCAGCGGGTTTCATGGAAAATAATGAAACGGTAGAAGAGGGTGCGCTAAGAGAAACTATGGAAGAAGCTGGTGCTAAATCTAATAATATAAAATTATTTTTAATGTGTAATTTGCCCCATATAAGCCAAGTCTACATGATGTATTATGGTGATTTAGATGATGGGATTTATGAGGCTGGACTAGAAAGCTTAGAAGTAAAGCTATTTACTAAAGAGGAAATACCTTGGAAAGACCTAGCTTTTACTGTCATTGAAAAAACTATAAAATTATACTATCAAGATCTAGAAAAGGGTAACATTGGAATTCATTTTGATACTATAATAAAGAAATGAATAAAAATTCACCTTATTTGAAATATTTTTTAGCTCTGTTGTTATTACCCATAATATCTATCGCCCATGATGATCAAGACGATAGGATAAAATTTTGGAAAGAATATTATAATCCTAAACTTGAAGTACACCAGAGAGACATTCCTGAGATTAAAATTTCTTTAAATAAAATTGGACCATTTTTCCAGCTTCAGTCAAAAGTAAAAAATTTTACATTAACACCAGATCAAGATTTGAAAAATAATAATAGTTGGACAGGATACGGAAAACTATTTATTAACGGTGTATATGTAACAAGAATTTATAATGAATATCTGTTTCTCAAGGATGTTCCTGTCGGAAACAATGAATTTAAAGTGATACTAAGCAGTAACATGGATGTTGATATAGCGCATAATAATAAAATTATCAGTGATACAATTATTTTTCAATTCCCAGAATATAGTTATGCAGAAGCTCGATCAAAAGCTTATGGACTGTCTATTCAGTGTGAGTTTTCAGACAAAGGTTTGGCTGCAAGAGATACATTATCACGAAAAGGCATGAGCCTATCAGAATCATCTTTATATCTTCAATGTAGGCATGATAGCCAAAAAAGTACTCTTGATTCATTCCAAAGTGAAATGACTCGTTTCCAACTATTAATACATCAGTTAACACTAGACTCTTTTTTTAAAAGATCTTTGATATGGAAAGATTATGAAGATAATATAATCTCTCTTTCAGTTGCTAGGGAAAAGAGTAATTTGATAGAAAAAAATATTGAGATTGAAATACAAAAAAAATATTCAGGTAATAAAAATGAATAACATTTTAGACTTACTATATGCTAATTATATATTAACCTCTCAAATAATGTTTCCTATATTAATTTTTATTATAATTCTTTTGATTAGAGAGTTTTCTAAGTACTCCTTTATGTCTAATAAAATTAAAAATAGAATTATTGATTTAGCAGATATTATTGAAGATTCTGGTTTTAAAAGAAATGCTGGTGAGAAAGAGTTTGCCTTCATTGAAAGATATTTGAAAAAAATTACGCTCAAAGACTAAGATCGGTTATTAGACTCATCACCATTTCTGAACTTAGATCTTGCATGCATATATTCTTTTTACAGTTTTTAATTACTTCCGTATCATAGCATGGACTACATTTAAGATTTAATGATGCAATTTTCACATTATTATATTTAGTGCTATATGGAGCAGACTGATATGAGTTTGTGGGCCCATGTATCGAAATTATATTTTTAGCAACAGCACCAGCAATATGTACACTTCCACTATCTGTAGCAACAACACATTTTGAATTTTTCATAATAGTTATTAGCTCCGGTATAGTTGTTTTCCCAGATAAATCATATACTCTTTTCTTTAGAGGATAAAAACTATTGAAAAACTTTTTCTCATTTTTATTACCAACTAACATTATACTGAACTCTGTTTCGGATAATACACTGTCTATCAATCCTTTCCAGTTATCTTCTGGCCATGATCTGTATCCTCTATGGTTAAGATTACCAACATGACTATTAGTTGGACACATCACAATATAATCCCCATAGATTGGAAATTTTTTTATTGCATCTTCTATGTCAATGCCAACAATCGAAGGTTTGGCAAAATCCTTATTATATTTTTTAAAATATTTGTTTAATATTCTTAACTGATGATCGACCCTGTGTTCTTTAAATATATCATCTTTAATATAATCATAAGGCATGCCTAATTTATTTTTTGCTCTTGAAAATTTAACGATATCATTAAATTTTGATCCAATTTCGAGGTTAAGAATTAAATCATATGGCTCGAATAGAGAATCGATTATTATATTAAGCTTTGGTATATTGAATATGAATGGTAATTTTGTATGCTTTAACTCATATACTTTCTTAATCCTATTGTCATATTTAAATAAATCTGATATTCCAGGTTTAGAAACCCAGTGTATTTTAAGATCTGGGCCATATAGCTCGATTAATGGTTGTATAACTGATGTTGCATCTACCGTATCACCCAATAGACCACATCTTATTATCAAAACTTTTTTATTTTGTTTTATCATTGTTTCTAGTTTAGAATATAGCCTAAATTACATATTAAATTGTAGTTATATTTTAACTAAATTAAGGATTA
>ERZ1046367.645-NODE-645-length-22487-cov-16.563080_pt1 | contig 22487 bp, 19 predicted proteins | sample MGYA00383091_ERZ1046367 | MGnify/ENA primary metagenome ERZ1046367 (study PRJEB29581, sample SAMEA5548361) | metagenome | biome: marine; feature: coastal; material: water | depth 50 m | study: Short-term variability in the microbial, nano- and picoplankton... | reverse complement strand
CGCTTGGGAAAATCGAGATCTCTTAAAAGATAGTAATACAGTAACCTGCATCAATTCTATTATTGAAGAAATTGACAAAGGAAGATTGCGTACAGCTGAACCTACTGAAAATGGATGGAGAGTTAATGATTGGGTGAAAAAAGCTGTTATTCTATATTTCCCTATCAGAAAAATGGAAACTATTGAAATAGGACCATTAGAATTTCATGACAAAATGAAACTTAAAAGTGGCTATAAAGAACTTGGTGTGAGAGTTGTACCTCATGCAGTAGCTCGATATGGTGCATATTTAGCTCCAGGAGTTATTATGATGCCATCCTATGTAAATATTGGTGCTTTTGTTGACAGTGGAACTATGGTTGACACTTGGGCAACAGTTGGCTCATGCGCTCAAATAGGTAAGAATGTACATTTATCTGGTGGAGTAGGAATTGGAGGTGTATTAGAACCTGTACAAGCATCTCCAGTAATTATTGAAGATGATGCTTTTATTGGATCAAGATCAATAGTAGTTGAAGGAGTTAAAATAGAAAAAGAAGCTGTACTTGGAGCTAATGTTGTACTCACAGCTTCAACAAAAATAATTGATGTAAGTGGTAACAAACCCAAAGAGTATAAAGGAATTGTTCCAGCTCGTTCAGTTGTAATTCCAGGAACATATAATAAAGAATTCCCAGCAGGAGACTATGGAGTTCCATGCGCGCTAATAATTGGCAAAAGGAAGGAAAGTACAAATAAGAAAACATCATTAAATGATGCACTTAGAGAATATAATGTAGCAGTATAATGAGGATAGGATTTGATGCAAAAAGAGCTTTTTTAAATAACACAGGTTTAGGTAATTATTCCCGTGACACTATTCGTGTGCTTTCAAATTATTTTCCTGATAATAAATACTTTTTATATACGCCTAAAGCAAAAGAAAACAGTCGCTTATCTTTTTTAAACAGCAACTCAAATACCTTTGTTCGCACTCCTAAATCATTATTAAATCGAGCATTAAAATCATATTGGAGAAGTAAAAGTATTGTAAAAGATTTATTTACAAATAAGATAGATATTTATCACGGATTAAGTCATGAGTTACCAATCGGAATTGAAAAAACAAATATCAAAACTGTTGTAACTATTCATGATTTAATTTTCATTAGATACCCTCATTTGTTTAAAGCAATTGATAGGAGAATTTATTATAAGAAATTTAAATCTGCTTGTGAAAGAGCGGATAAAATTATTGCAGTAAGTGAGCAAACAAAGAAAGATATTATTGACTTTTTCAATATCCCAGAAGAAAGAATTACTGTAATTTATCAAGGGTGTAATAAAGTATTCCAAAGCACTATTTCTGATGAAAAAATAAAAAATACTCTTTCAAAATATAAATTACCTGCGAATTATTTACTTTATGTAGGAACAATTGAAGAAAGAAAAAATCTTCTTACTTTACTTAAAACTTTAACTGACTTACCAAATCAAAAGTTAGTGGTAATAGGGAATGGAAAATCATATAAAATCAAATGTTTAAGGTTTATTTCTGAGTACAATTTATCAGATAGGGTTATATTTCTTAGTGGACTTTCCCTTGAAGAAATGTCTGCAATTTACCAATCAGCTGAGATTATGATTTACCCCTCAATATTTGAAGGTTTTGGAATACCAATATTAGAAAGTTTATTTAGCAAAACACCTGTTATCACATCAAAAGGTGGTTGTTTTTCGGAAGCAGGAGGAAAGCACAGTAAATACATCAACCCTTTATCAGTTGAGGAAATGAAGGAAGCAATTTTAGAAATTCAGAATTCTACTGAACTTCAAAATTCAATGTCTGAAAATGGCTTTGAATTTGCTCAAAAATTTACAGATGATAAAATTGCAAATAACTTAATGGAAGTTTACCGAAATCTATAGTGTGCAAACTGAAATAGAAAAAACAATAGCAGTATTAAAAAATGGAGGACTCATACTCTATCCTACTGATACTATTTGGGGTATTGGTTGTGATGCTACAAACACTGATTCAGTAGAAAAAATTTACACAATCAAAAAAAGAAAGGAAAGCAAAGCACTCATTTCTTTAGTAGCCAATGCCACTCAACTAAAACAGTTATGTAGTAAAATCCCTAAAGAAGGTTTGAATGAAAATCCTACAACAATTATTTACAATCAAGTAACTGGATTAGCTAATAATCTTTTAGCTCTAAATGGTTCAGCAGGAATAAGAATAGCTCAAGATGAATTTTGCAAAGAACTCATTAAGGTTTTTGGAAAACCAATTGTTTCTACTTCTGCAAATATCAGTGGAGAGCATAGTCCTATTAATTTTTCAGAAATCTCTGAAGAAATAAAAAACAATGTTGATTATATAGTAAATTTGCGCCAAAATGAAGACATGCAAATACCATCAGTAATATTACATGTAAATTCTGATGGAAGTCTCAAAAAATTAAGATAGTGAATTTTACTTCTGAATTAAAAAATCCAATTTTCAGGACAATACAAATTGTTGCTGATGAACTTGAATACCCTACATATGTTGTTGGGGGATGGGTGCGTGATTTACTTTTAGATCGTAAACAAGAAAAAACTGACATTGACTTTGTTTGTATTGGAAGTGGGATTAAACTAGCAGAAAAAGTTGCAAAGAAACTTGGGGATGCTGCATCCTTTAAAGTATTCAAAAACTTTGGTACTGCAATGATTCATTATAATGGAGAGGATTATGAATTTGTAGGAGCTCGAAAAGAATCTTACAGGAATGTTAGCCGAAAACCAATTGTAGAAAATGGTACCCTGGAGGATGATCAGAATAGAAGAGATTTTACGATTAATGCAATGTCTATTCAATTAAACAAAGATAATTTTGGCTTGCTAATTGACCCGTTTAATGGACAAAAAGACCTAGCAAACGGCATTATCAGAACGCCTCTTTCACCTGACATAACATACTCTGATGATCCATTAAGAATGATGCGAGCAGTAAGATTTGCAACACAACTTAACTTTACTATTGAAGAAAAATCTTACAATTCTATTAAGAAAAATTCAGAGCGACTTGGAATAATTTCACAAGAAAGAATTACTGAAGAACTAAATAAAATTATACTTTCTAAAACGCCTTCTAATGGATTTATATTATTGTTTAATACAGAGTTATTACATCAATTTTTTCCTCTTATGACAAAACTACATGGAGTAGAATTCATAGGAAAGCATAGCCATAAAGACAACTTCTACCATACAATTGAAGTGCTTGATAATATTAGTAAAAATACAACTAATTTATGGTTAAGATGGGCTGCAATATTACACGACATTGCAAAACCAAAAACAAAAAAATATGAAAAAGGACATGGATGGACTTTTCATGCACATGAATTTATTGGAGGAAAAATGGTGCCAAAAATATTCAGAAATTTAAAGCTTCCTCTTAATGAAAAAATGAAGTATGTTCAAAAACTAGTAACACTTCATTTACGTCCAATTATTCTTGCAAAAGATATTGTTACTGATTCTGCTATAAGAAGGTTGCTTTTTGATGCTGGAGATGATATTGATGATTTAATGATGCTTTGTGATGCTGATATCACATCAAAAAACCCTACTAAAGTTAAGAAATACTTAAATAATTTTCAGTTAGTAAGGAAAAAGCTCCAAGAAGTAGAAGAGAAAGATAGTATTCGAAATTTTCAACCTCCTATTGATGGATTAGAAATTATGCAACTTTTTAATATACAGGCAGGTAGAGAAATTGGTGTTTTAAAAAATGCTATTAAAGATGCTATACTTGATGGGGAAGTTAAAAACAATAGAGAAGAAGCTCTCAAATTTATTATAAAAAAAGGTAAAGAAATAAACCTGACTCCAATAAAATGACAAAAATAATTAGAATTCATTTAGAACATAAAGATGATGTTATCAGAGATATTGCGATTTCCTCAGAAAAAACTATTGAAGATTTACACTTTGAAATTATTGACGCTTTAAAGTTAGATAAAAATGAAATGGCCTCATTCTATATGACTAATGATGAATTCGAGCTTTTACAAGAAATCCCTTTATTTAAAATTGATGATAAAGAGAATTCAATGCTTGGAATGAATGAAATTACTGTTGGAGCTGTTTTCCCAGAAGTTAATAGTCAACTTTTATATGTTTATGATTTCTTAAAAATGTGGCGTTTTTCTATCACTTTTATAGAAGAATCAGATAATGAAACAACAGAAAATAGCTGTATAAAAAGTATAGGAGAAATGCCAAAAGAGGCACCAGAAATTCAGTTTGAAGCTAAAAAAGAATTTGATCCATTTGATACTGCTTTTGAAGATTTTGATGAGTTTAATGAATATGAGTACTAAAAAAGTTGTTTTTATAGTTGGACCTACTGCAATTGGAAAAACTGCATTAAGCATAAAACTTGCACAACATTTTAATGCTGAGATAATTTCTTGTGATTCCAGACAGTTTTATAAAGAATTATTAATTGGTTCAGCCCCTCCATCACCTAAAGAATTAAAAGAGGTACAGCATCATTTTATTCATAATTTAAGTATTTCTCAATCATACAATGCTGGTAAATATGAAATTGATGCAATAAATAAAATAACTGAAATTCATAAAACCAATGATTGTGTTATTGTAGTTGGAGGCTCTGGACTTTATGCAGATGCAATTAGCAAAGGGTTAGATAAGATGCCGGAAATTTCAGAGAAAACTAGGAAGAAGCTGAATTCAGATTTAAAAGAAAGGGGATTAGAATGGCTGCAAGATAAAGTGAAAAATATTGATCCAGAATTTTACAACTCATGTGACATTAAGAATCCCCAAAGATTATTAAGGTGCTTAGAGATTTTCACAGAAACAGGAAAAAAGTTATCTTCATTTAAAACAAAAAACATTAAAAAAAGACCTTTTGATATCATAAAAATTGGTCTAAATATAGATAGAGAAAAACTTTATAGTAGAATAAATAAAAGAGTAGATTTTATGATGGAATGTGGTTTGCTTGAAGAAGTTTCATCACTCATTGAGTTCCAAAGTTTAAATTCGCTACAAACAGTTGGGTATAAAGAGATTTTTTCTTTCATAAATAATGAATGTACTCTTCAAGAAGCAGTAGAAAAAATAAAACAAAATACAAGAAGGTTTGCTAAAAGACAATTAACTTGGTTCAAAAAAGACAAAGAAGTAAACTGGTTTGAACCTCAAGAGTATGATAAATTAAAATCCTTTATCGGATTATAGTTACTGTACCCTGAATTGGATCAAAGCCATTTCCTATTTCCAAATGATAAAAATACACACCATCAGGTAAATCCTTACCATTTTCGTTTGTACCATCCCAAGGAGTATGGTAACCAACAGACTGGAAAATTAGTTTCCCAAATCTTCCATAAATTCTCACTTCACTTTCGGCATATAAAAAGGTATCCTCCAAACTCCAACTATCATTTATACCATCTCCATTAGGAGAAAACACATTTGGAACACAATCGCTAGTTATTGTAGCAATCTGAAAATTAGTATCAACAAAACAACCATTAGTATCTGTAACAGTAATACTATAATTTCCTGGACTCATTCCTAAATTGATAGGATTATCAGAAGAACCATTCCACCACAGATAAGAGAAAGGCATAGTACCTCCTACTGCAGAAGCTTCTAAATCAATATCAATATTTTCTAAATCACAGAGAATAATCGCATCAGCAGGATCTAAAGATATTACTATATTATCAATAGTAAAATCTTCTCTAATCATACATCCAATAGAATCAGTAACTTCTACCCAATGAGAACCAGGGCATATGCTGGCATGCTGAGTAGTATCACCATTGTCCCAAAGATATAAGTAAGGAGCAAAACCCCAAAGTTCTATATCTTCAAGAATTGTAGTTGTTTCTAAATTAATAATTCCAAAAGGCAATAAAAATTCAACAACAATGGTATCTAAAGAAAAACATCCATTTATGATATCAGTTGTAGTAGCAAAATAAACTCCTTCACACAAGTTTTGAGTAATAGCATCAAAACTTATTGTATCTCCAAAGATATTAGTCCATACATAATTAAAAGGACCAGCTGAACTTGTTGAGACAATATTTACCTCAGCCACATGAGTAATTTCATCATAAATAATTTCTGTCTCAAGTTCATAAGGAGTCAATTCAAATCCAACAGAATCAGAAATCCCACAAGAATCGACTGCAATAATCCAATAAACTGTTCCCCATAAAGAATCAATATTCTGTAAAGTGTCTCCAGTACTCCAGAAGAAAGATATAGGGCTTGTACCTCCAGAAGACGTAACGTTTGCAGTCCCTCCACTATCACAAGTCATATTCGTATATTCTAATAGAATTTGGAGTTGATCAGGTTCTGTAACTTCAATAGAAATAATCTCAGAACAACCGTTATCATCAATTACTTCAACACTATAATTCCCAGCACCAACTACTCTTTGTTGATTAGAAGACCCATCATTCCAAATAATTGAGTAAGGAGGTATTCCTCCAGAAATTACTAGATCTAATAGAGTAGTCTCTCCATAACAAGATAATATCGAATCAACAGAAAAGAAATTTAACTCTAGTCTTGGTGGAGCTTGCAGATTAATTTTTATAGTATCTAAACACAAATTTCCATCATTAACTACTAATGAATATACTCCAAATGATAGACCATATAAAGAATCACTTGTTCCAGTACCATTTAGCCAATAATAACTCAATGGAGTAACACCACCAGAAGGAGAAATAACAATACTACCATCTGACACCCCAAAACATGATGGAGGATACAATATTTCATTAGATAATATTTGAGTAGGCTGATTAACAACAAATTGTTCCGAATGAACGCAACCTATTGAATCTACAATATTAACATCATATGTTCCAGCAACTAAATTAGTATTATCAACACTTCCCCACTGAATATCATAAGGTTCATTTCCTCCAGTAATTGAATCAATAACTACTGATCCTGAATTTGCACCAAAGCAAATAACACTAGAAATTGTTTCAAACACAGAAATCTCATATTGAGCATGACACCTAATAGGGACAGTATCGATGCAATAAAAATCTAAATCTTCAATATAAATCTGATACCAACCAAAAGGAACATAGATTGAATCAGTATTTACACCTATGATAGAATCAAAAGAGAAACCAAATTGAATATTCCCACCACCTAACACGCTATCAACTTGTAAAAATCCACTATCAGATTCACATATTAAAGGGTAAGTTGTGGAACCATAAGATTGATAAGGAGCTGGCTCAGTTAAGGAAAATGTATCATTCAAAACACACTCAAATGAATCAACAATAGAGAGAGTATAATCTCCGGAATACAAACTATCAAAAGTTATTTGATCAAGATTAGGTATTGAGGAGAAATTATCAGATATACTATCAATATTACTCCAAGCAATCGTATCATTATTTCTAATCAAGTAATAATTATAAGACTCTGAAGCCGTGTATTTCTTCCCACCAGAAACTGAATAAGTAATACTTCCTGAGTTTACTCCCCTGCAATTTATATTATTAATAATTGATGTATCTATTTGAATCGGTAAAGGGGAGAAAATATTAGCTATAATTGAATCCTGACAACTATCAGAATCAGTTACAATAACTTTATACGCTCCAGTTGTTAAAGATTCATGCAAAGTATCAAGAGAGCCAGAAGAAAATGCTATTCCATCTTTAAACCATTCATAATTATATGGTGGCGTACCTGAATGCGCAACCCTCTTCAAGATTCCTGTTGAATCTCCAAAACATTTAACATTTTGATGAAATGGTCTAATTCCTAATTGACAAGATATCCAATAAAATTTTGTTGAAGTTCCAACATTAACTTTAAAGCTCCCACATCTCTGGGTAATAAGAGTATCCAATGATACATTAAAAGATACATCATTCATGGTATCAGCTTCAATCCATCCTAATAACTCATCTTCAAAATACCAAGTTATTGTTTGAGGTAAATTAACTATCTCTAAAAATATTGCACCATAATGGTTACAATTATATGAACGAACTGAATCATTTGCAACTTGTGATTTTAAAACCAAGGCAAAAAATAAAAAGAATATTAAAAGTATTTTCTTCATAGTAATTGATGCAAATATACCAATAAAATCTAGTTTAACTTTTTAAAATCAATCTCAAGCCCAGAGTAAGATATCAATACTTTATTAAAGATTTCCTTTGCCTCTTCAGAAAGCTCCTCAAAATCCTTATACCTCTGTGAGTAGTGTCCTATTAAAAGATTCTTCACCTCAGCTTTTCTTGCAATAGAAGCAGCCTGCAAAGTAGTTGAATGTCCTGTTTGATGTGCTCTTTCTTCTAGATCCTTTTTAAAAGTAGTTTCATGATATAATAAGTCAACTTTTTTAATTTTTGAAACTAGTTCTGCATCATACCTAGTGTCTGAACAGAAAGCATAAGTATGTGGTTTACTATTCTTAATAGTTAACTTTTCATTTGGAATTACTTCCCCCTTTCCATTTATCCAATCAGCACCATTTTTCAAACTTTTCATCTTATCATAAGGAACATGAAATTTCTCAACTTCTGATTTTACTATTTTTCTTTTACTTCTTTTTTCAGTAAAAATAAACCCAGAGCATTTTATACTATGGTCTAAAACAATATTTGATACCTTAATATTATCATCTTCAAACAATATGCCTTCATTAATATCTGGAATTGGATGGAAAAATAATGGATAATTTAACTCAGTATTGGAAGCTAATAATTGTAAATCAATAATTTCCTTTAGCTCAGCATGTGCATGAATATGTAAATCCTTTTTTCTACCTAAAAGATGCATACTACTTATGAGTCCTATCAAACCAAAATAATGATCACCATGCAAATGACTAATGAAGATATGATTTATTCTTTGAAAACTAAGCTGAAATTTTCTGAGCTGTACTTGAGTCCCTTCTCCACAATCTATTAAGAAAAACCGCTCATTTACATTAAGTAATTGAGCGGTCGGATTTCTATCAATTGTAGGAATAGCTGAGCTACATCCTAATATTGTTAATTTAAATGACATTAATTTTTAATAATCATTCTTTTAGTTAATACTTGTTTTCCATTATTTATAGAGTATAAATACATTCCCTCAGAATAAGAAGTTGTATTTACAATTATCGTATTCACACCTCTTTGAGAGTCGATAAATTGAGATTCAATCTCTTCACCTAATAGATTATAAACTTTAAAAGTAACAGCTTCTGGTGTTCCTGAAATAAATTGAATTTTGGCATTATTTACTGCAGGATTAGGGAATACTCCTTTAAGCTCAAATGTCAAGTCATTAAATTGATTTAAAGTAGAGGTTGTTCCATTTAAGACCTCTATGTAATAGTAATCAATTACATCATCTTGAGTAATAGGAATTCCAATTCCAGCATCAGCAGTAGTAGTTGTATTCATAATAATTTGGTGCGAACCAAGTTCTGAAACATCAGGACTAGGTGATGACAAAACAGCACAAGAGGTTGCTCCTCCAGCAAAGGTACAATTACCAGCTTCACAATCATATGAAAAACTAGCAGGCAAACCAGTAACACTAGTCAATTCAATAGTTTGAATAGTTACAGCAATAGGAATACCATTGTACATCACTGTAGTGTCTAGAGGGGTAATAATAGTTATAATTTCATTATATGCTTGTCCTACATAAGCAAGAGAAAGTCCAGTCACGCTATCAGGATATATTCCTGGTGCAGAAAACTGAGAATCAGGTGTACATTGTGCACTGGCAAAAATTGTTGCAATTGCAAAACTTAAAGTAAGTAGTGTTTTTTTCATATTTAATAATTTTGATTTATAATTCTAATTGTCTTTCAATTTCTTCCATTTCAATAAAATCGTAAGCTTCTTGTAAAGTTGGTACTATTGTTAAATTTTCATCAAATGAAAACTCACAAACTATTACAAATGAGCCATTAGTTTTTGAAATACTTTCGCCAAAGTTAATAAATTTTTCTTTAGCACTTTCTGCTACACCCTTTTCAACACCTCTTAAATCAGCAATAAAGTGTTTGATCTCTGAAGTAATTTTTAAATCAGAAATATTATTATCTTCTCCTAACTTAAATACTAAGGTTGTTTCTTGTAAATTCATTCTAGTTGTTTTTAATTTTTCCGGCAAGCAAATAAATTACAGCCATTCTAATTGCAACACCATTTTCTACTTGATCTAAAATGATTGAATGTTTAGAATCAGCAACATCTGAGCTTAATTCTACCCCTCTATTTATTGGACCTGGATGCATAATAGTTATTTCCTTACCCAATCTATCTAACAAATTTTTATTAATTCCATAAACCATAGCATATTCTCTAAGTGATGGAAAATAATTCACTGCTTGGCGTTCCAATTGAATTCTTAAAACATTAGCAACATCACACCAATTAAGCGCTTCTTTCAAATCAGAGAAATGAGACACATTTAGAGCATCCAAATGTTTCGGCATTAATGAAGAAGGACCACAAACTCTAACTTCAGCACCTAGTTTTTGCAGACAATAAATATTAGATAGTGCAACTCGTGAGTGCAAGATATCTCCAATAATTACAATTTTCTTTCCTTTTACCTCACCATATTTCTCTCTAATTGAATATGCATCTAACAATGCCTGAGTTGGATGCTCATGAGTTCCATCTCCAGCATTAACAATTTTGGCATCAATATTTCTTGATAAGAAAACTGACGCACCTGGGTTCGGATGTCTCATCACAACAATATCAACTTTCATTGCCAAGATATTATTTACAGTATCTAGCAAGGTTTCTCCTTTTGTAACTGAAGAGGATGCAGATGAAAAATTAATTACATCTGCAGACAATCTTTTTTCTGCAAGTTCAAATGATAATTTGGTTCTTGTAGAGTTTTCAAAAAATAGATTTGCAATTGTAATATCTCTTAATGAAGGAACCTTTTTAATTGGCTGATTAATAATCTTTTTAAAATTATCTGCAGTTTTAAAAATCAACTCAATATCTGAAGTAGTAAGATATTTTATTCCTAACAAATGATCAACTGATAAATTACTCATTATTCTGATTTTCTCATTAATATTCTGTCAATTCCATTAACCTCATCCCACTCAACAATAACTTTCTCTGATTCTAAAGCATCAATTGTTCTTCCTACATAATTTGGTTGAATTGGAAGATGTCGACTATATCTTCTGTCAATTAAAGTTAGTAGCTCAACAGAATTTGGTCTACCAAATGTCATTAAAGCATCAATTGCTGAACGAATAGATCTTCCTGTAAAAAGCACATCATCAATTAAGATTACATTCTTTCCTTCTATAGTAAGGTCCATATCCATTTCTTGAGGAACAATAGGCTCATCTCTTCTTAACAAATCATCTCTATAAAAAGAAATATCAACATTACCTGATTTGATTTTTGTTTTAGAAACAAGAGTTTGTAATTTTGAAAGAATACGTTTACTTAAAAAAGTTCCTCTTGGCTGAACGCCTATAATAACAGTATTTTCAAAACCATTATGATTCTCAATTAACTGCCTGCACAATCTTTCAATTGTAATTTCAATTTCTTGTTTATTTAGTAGTTCTCTTTCTTCTAACATTTCCTTACAAACATAGCAAAAAAAAGCCCCAAATTAATGGGGCTTTAAATTTTATTTCTCTAAGTCTTTCTTCAGAGCAGCCAAACTATCCAAATCACCTAAAGTTGAATGTTGTTTGTCATCTTCCAATTTCTTCATTACTTTCTTAGCAGAAGCGGCTGATTTCTTTCTTTCAACCTCAAGTTCTTCTTTAAAGATAGCAGTATGAGAAACTAAAATCTTTTTGTTCTCTTTCGAGAACTCAAGAACTCTTACAGATAAAGTCTCACCTACAACCATTGATGAACCATCTTCTTTTTCAGTATGTCTTTTTGGAGCAAAAGCCTCAACTTCTTCTGATAAAGAAACAACAGCTCCCTTGTCAAGCACTTCAGTTACAGTTGCTTCATAATCTTTACCTCCAATAAATTGCTTAGCATATTCATCCCAAGGATTGTCTTCTAACTGCTTATGTCCTAAACTGATTTTTCTATTTGCTTTATCAATATCTAAAACAACAACATCAAGCATTGAATCAACTTGAGTAAACTCAGCTGGATGCTTAATTTTCTTGCTCCAAGATAAATCAGAAATATGAACTAAACCATCAACACCTTCAACTAGCTCAACAAAAATTCCAAAGTTTGTGAAGTTTCTTACTTTTACACTATGCTTAGATCCAACAGGGAAATTTGCTTCAATTTCAGCCCAAGGATCTGGAGTCATTTGTTTAACACCTAATGACATTTTTCTTGTCTCTTTATCTAAAGTTAAAATTTGAGCTTTTACAGCATCACCTTTTTTATAGAAATCATTAGCTGATCTTAAGTGAGTTGACCATGACATTTCAGAAACATGTAGTAAAGCTTCAATTCCTGCTTGTAATTCAACAAACACTCCATAATCAGCAACAACTACAACTTTTCCATCAACCTCATCTCCAACTTTTAAGTCACCCTCTAAACTATCCCAAGGATGAGCACCTAATTGTTTTAATCCTAATTGAATTCTACTCTTACCTTCATCAAAGTCAAGAATTACAACATTTATATTTTCATCTAAAGATACAATCTCATCTGGATGAGAAATTCTACCCCAAGATAAATCAGTAATATGTACCAATCCATCAATACCTCCTAAGTCAACAAACACACCATAAGAAGTTATATTTTTAACAGTTCCTTCTAGTACTTGTCCTTTTTCTAATTTAGACATGATCTCTTTAGTTTGAACTGCTAAATCAGCCTCAATTAATGCTTTATGAGATACAACAACATTCCTGAATGCTTCATTTACTTTCACAACTTTGAATTCCATCTTTTTACCAACATACGCATCATAATCACGGATTGGCTTAACATCAATTTGAGATCCTGGTAAGAAACATTCAATTCCGAATACATCAACAATCATACCACCTTTTGTTCTGCTCAAAATTTGACCATTTACAACTTCACCAGTCTCTAATGCAACATTAACTTTTTCCCAAGCCCTTAAAATTCTAGCTCTTTTATGTGATAAAACTAATTGTCCGTTTTTGTCTTCTTGCTTTTCTACTAAAACTTCAACAGAATCACCAACTTTTAAATCTTCATTATATTTAAACTCATTAAAAGAAAGCACCCCATCTGATTTAAAGTTGATGTCAACAACTACTTCTCTCTCAGTAATCATAACAACAGTACCATCAAGAACTTGCTTGTCCATAATCTCAGGAAGAGTAGCAACATATTCTTTTTCAAGACCTGTTCTTTCTTCATTAGAATACATGTCATTTTGAGCAGCTTTGTCCCAATCAAAATTCGCAAGCAATTCTTCTTTAGATAAAGTTGTCTCTTTTTTAACTACAGGAGTTTCTTCTAATTTTACTTCTTCTACAACAGGAGTTTCAGTTGCTTTTACCTCCACAGATTTTGGAGTTTCTTCTTTTTTAACCTTAGCAATTCTAGGTTTTTTTACTGCTTTTTTAGCAGTTACTTTTTTCTTTTCTTCTGACATATTTCGTCATTTACATTTGTATCTTAAAGTAAGTAAGGCTAAGATGTTTTAAACTTTAAGAGCGATTAATTATAATTGTTTCCTTTTCACTACCTTACTAACATTCTGAAAAGGCGTGCAAAAATACAATTTTAATATGAAATAACACAAAAGAATATTAAGCTATTTTTTCGATAGCTTTTTGAACATTTTCCATCAACCATCTTGGAGTAGAAGTAGCACCACAAATACCAACAGATTTAGCATCAAAAAACCATTCACTATTCAACTCATCTACATCCGAAATAAAGTATGAGTTAGGGTTCTCTTTCTCGCAAGATTTATACAACATTTTACCATTTGAACTTTTCTTTCCACTCACAAAAATAATAACATCATTATCATTAGAAAATTGCTTTAACTGAGGCTCTCTACCAGAAACTTGCCTACACAAAGTATCATTAACTATGTATTTAATATCAGGATTTGATGACAATTTTACTCTTTTCTCTATCTCTTTTGTTATATCAAAGTAAGCTTTTGGACTCTTAGTTGTTTGAGAATAAATATAAATCGACTTAGAAAAATCTACCTTTTCCAAATCCTCAATAGTAGTAACAATAATCGCCTCACTATTTGTCTGCCCAACAAGTCCAGTCACCTCCGCATGACCTTCTTTTCCAAAAATAATTACTTGTCCATCAATTTCTTTTAACTGCTCATAACCTTCTTTAATTTGATGTTGCAATTTAAGCACAACTGGGCAGGATGCATCCAATAGTTGAATGTTATTTTTTAAAGCTAATGCATAAGTAGAAGGCGGCTCTCCATGAGCACGAATCAAAACTTTACAATCCTTCAATTCTTTTAAGTCCTCATGATTTATAATTTTCAAACCTCTTTCATTTAACCTATCAACTTCTTTATTATTATGCACAATATCCCCCAAACAATACAAAACTCCTTCTTCATCTAAAATAGATTCTGCCATTTGAATTGCATAAACAACTCCAAAACAAAATCCTGAATATTTATCAATAATTACTTTCATTATTTTTTTGTATTTATTAAGTTATCAATTAAATCATTTTGATCCTGAATAGAAAGTGCTGAATTATCAATCAAAACAGCATCTTCTGCTTGCATAAGCGGATTGATGTCTCTATTAGTGTCATGATCATCTCTTTCATTCAAATTCTGTAAAATCTCATCAAAAGTAACTCTTTCACCTTTTACAGTCAACTCATCAAACCTTCTTTGAGCTCGAATTTCAGCCTTTGCAGTAACAAAAAGCTTTAACCTTGCATCAGGAAAAACTTTTGTTCCAATATCTCTACCATCCATCACTACATTTTTGGACTTTCCAATTGCTTTTTGCAAAAGAATTAACTTTTCTCTTACCTCTTTAATTTGAGCAATAATTGAAACATTATCGGAAACCTCAAACCCTCTAATAATTGACTCAACATTCTCATTATTCAGAAAAGTTTCTGACTTTTTTAGCTCAGAATTGAATTGAAAATTAATAGTTATTTTATCTAAAGAATCTGAGAGTAAAGCAAAATCAACTTGTTTATTTTTAATGATATCGTTTCTCATAAAATAAAGTGTAATCGCTCTGTACATTGCTCCTGTATCAATATAGCGCATGCCATATTTCTGAGCAATAGATTTTGCTATTGTGCTTTTACCACAAGAGGAATGTCCGTCAATAGCAATATTAAAAGTTAAACTCATCTAGAGGCCAAAAGTACTCAAATTTGTAGCAATACTAAAATTATTTGGCGCTCCTGACAGATGATAAGAAGATCGACTATAATCAAAACGATATTTCATTACTTTAAAGCCAATACCCCAAGAAAAACCAACTAATGCAGGGCGAGTTGTAGTTGTTAAATCAAATCTTCTTTGAAAATTAAACCCACCTCTAATAAATAAACTTTTTCTAAAAGGATTAAGCTCTCCTCCAATAACGATATGACGCAAAGCAGTTTTAGCAATACTCTCCTGTTTAATCTCTAACTCTCCTGAATCTGTATTAGTTTGACTTGTTAATTTATAATGAGATTTAACATCAAATATATTGATTGAATTATATGTTAGATGATATCTGAAAGGTAAATGAGCCAACTCCTTGCTTATTGCAAATTGCATTTCAAATGGCAAACTCTCATTAATTGATGTATATGAATTAACTTGCCTTCCTATGTTTTTAACAAGAAAAGTAGAAGTAAATCTTTTCTCTTTGTTATAATATGTTGAAGAGATATTTGAACTGATTGCAAATGAATTATAAGAATCGTAAGTAGAATTGAGTAAATTTAAATTTACACCAAGAGTAAACCTTTTATTCAGCTGTTTAGCAAAACCAAAAGTAAGAACTTGATCATTTGCAGAGAATTCAGCATGATTATAACCATTCTCATCATTTCTATCAAAACTTCCGTAATTTATTGCTTTTAATGAAAGCGCAAAAACACCTAGTTCCTCTATATTCTTTGAGAAAGAAAATGAAAGCAAATTAATATCCGAAAAATAATCTCCGAAAGAAAATACTATATCTTTATCCATTTCAGGATTTAACAGTGATGGTGTAGTTTGCACTAATGAAACATCATTATCAAAAATTGCAATACCACTACCTCCCAATGCCTCAACTCTTGAAGAAGTCTCTATATCTACAAAAGAAAAAGCTGTTTGCCCTCCGCTTTGAGCAACAATACTCAATGGAATTAAAAATGCTAGAAGAAAAATATTTCTTTTACTCACAATATAATTAACGATACTTTTTCAATGTTATTTTAACTTGCTATTGAATCTTAACTACATTTTCAACTTTCTCATTTAACAATGCGATATCAATTACTTCTTTTAATGTATCTACATAATGAAAAGTCATTCCCTTTACATACTTTTCATTGATTTCTAAAATATCTTTTCTATTCTGTTTTGAAAGCAAAATTTCATTAATTCCTGATCGTTTTGCTGCCAATATTTTCTCTTTAATCCCACCAACTGGCAATACTTTCCCTCTTAAAGTAAGCTCTCCAGTCATTGCTATTTTCTCTTTAACTTTTCTTTGTGTAAATGAAGAAACTAAAGAAGTAAACATTGTAATTCCAGCTGAAGGCCCATCCTTTGGTGTTGCACCTTCAGGAACATGAACATGAACATTCCATTTATCAAAAACTTCTGAAGAAAGCTCATAAATCTCAGCATGTGCTTTTAGGTATTCCATAGCAATAGTAACCGATTCCTTCATCACTTTTCCTAGATTTCCTGTAACAGACAACTTTCCTTTTCCTTTACTCAAGCTACTTTCAATAAACAAAATATCACCACCTACTGATGTCCAAGCTAAACCAGTGACAACACCCGCAACAGAATTATCAGTAAATCTATCTCTATCAAATCTTGGTGCTCCTAAAACTTTTTCTACAACCTTAACATCAGGAGAATAATCAAAACTCTCATCCATTGCAATAGATTTTGCAACATTCCTAATCATTTTACTAATCATTTTATCCAAAGTCCTAACACCCGATTCTCTAGTATACTGATCAACAATTTTTTCTAACATTTCATCAGAAATTGTAAACTGTTCCTCTTTTAATCCGTGTAACTTTATTTGTTTTGGCAACAAATGTTTTTTTGCAATTTGTACTTTTTCCTCAATAGTATATCCATTTATCTCAATAATTTCCATTCTATCTCTAAGTGCAGGCTGAATTGTAGCTAAAGAATTAGCAGTAGCCACAAACATCACTTTTGATAAATCATAATCCAACTCCAAATAATTGTCATGAAAAGTTTCATTTTGCTCAGGGTCTAAAACCTCTAAAAGTGCAGAAGAAGGATCACCATGATTATCTCTTGTGACTTTATCAATCTCATCTAAAACAAAAACTGGATTTGAGGATTTTGCTTTTTTTACTGATTTAATGATTCTCCCTGGCATTGCACCAATATAAGTTTTTCTATGCCCTCTAATCTCGGCTTCATCACGCAAACCACCTAAAGAAACACGCTCATATTTTCTACCAAGAGCCTCAGCAATTGACTTTCCTAATGACGTTTTTCCAACCCCAGGAGGGCCATACAAACATAAAATTGGCGATTTCATATCACCCTTTAATTTTAAAACTGCTAGATGCTCAATAATTCTTTCTTTTACTTTTTCTAAACCAAAATGATCTCTATCTAAAATATCTCTCGCTTGTTTCAAATCAAAACTATCAGTTGTAACTTCATCCCAAGGAAGATCCAATATCAACTCAATATAACTTCTCTGTACAGCATAATCGGACATAGAAGGATTCATTCTTTGTAACTTTCTAAGCTCCTTATCAAATGCATTTGCAATCTCTTTATTCCATTTCTTTTTTGATGCCTGCTTGCGCATTTCATCAATTTCTTTTTGAGAACCACTCCCTCCTAATTCCTCTTGAATAGCTTTCATTTGCTGATTCAAATAATATTCTCTTTGCTGTTTATCTAAATCTGTTTGAACTTTGGATTGAATTTTATTTTTCATTTCTAGCATTTGCAACTCTTTAGTTAAGAGTTCTAATACTAAAATAGCACGCTTCTTCAAATCAACTTCTTCTAGTAATGATTGCTTTTCAGTCAAACCAATATTCATATTTGAAGAAACAAAATTTATTGCAAAAGATGAATTTTTAATATTTTTAATTGCAATTGCCGCCTCAGCAGGAATATTAGGAGATTCATCAATAATCCTAAGAGCCAAATCCTTTACAGATGAAACTAACGCACCAAATTCTTCATCTTTTTTCTCAGGCTTTACCTCTTTTAAATCAACTACTTTTGCCTTAAAATAAGGGTTTTTTTGAACCATTTCTGTAATCTCAAAACGCTTTCTACCCTGTATAACAGCAGTGATATTTCCATCAGGCATTTTTAACATTTTCAAAATATGAGCTACAGTTCCAACATGATTTAAATCACTTAATTCTGGCAATTCTGTATCAAAATCCTTTTGAGCTACAACTCCAATTGTCTTATTGCCATTTTCAGCATCTTTTATCAATTTGACTGATCTATCTCTACCGATAGTAATTGGGATAATAACACCTGGAAATAAAACTGTATTTCTTAAAGGTAAAATTGGAAGTTCATTTGGTGTATCTTCCTTTGATATTTTTGCCTCATCCTCATCACTCATCAATGGCAAAAACTCTGTATCTTCATTCAGCATGTCAGAAAACTCTGCTGAACTTATTCTAAAATCTTTCTTCATAATATTTGTTTTCACCAATTACATTTGCAATTAGTGTGCCATAGATTTAAGATGGTCGTTTTGTCAGTTATTACTCGTTTCGGTAGCGTTTTGTCATATCATACACTTCTGACAAAATATTTTGTTCGTTCTCATCAAAGTCAAGTTTTCTTCTTTCAAATACTTTTGAAGCAACTTCAAATACTTTGGGTAATTTATAAACTTGAAAACCAGAAGCTCCTCCCCAACTAAATGAAGGAACAAAATTTCTTGGAAAACCACTACCAAATATATTTGCACTAACACCAATAACGGTACCCGTATTAAACATTGTATTTATTCCGCATTTTGAATGATCTCCCATAATTAATCCACAAAACTGCAAGCCAGTTTTTTTGAATCGTTCCATTTCATAATTCCAAAGTTTAACCTCAGCATAATTATTTTTGAGGTTTGAATTATTTGTATCTGCTCCTAAATTGCACCACTCACCAATTACAGAATTACCTAAAAAACCATCATGTGCTTTTGATGAATAACCAAAGAAAACAGAATTATTTACCTCACCACCAACCTTACAATGCGGACCTAAAGTTGTTGGTCCATAAATTTTAGCTCCCATTTTCAAAACAGCATTTTCACCCATTGCAAAAGGACCTCTTATAATAGCTCCTTCCATAATTTCAGTATTTTTACCTATATATATAGGGCCATTTTCTGCATTTAGAATACTACATGAAATTTTCGCGCCTTTCTCGATAAATATATGCTTACCAATTACAGTATTGGTATCGCTAATCTTTTGTGATTTTCTTGCTTTAGTAAGTAATTTAAAATCAGCTTCAATTTCCCTTCCATTATCAGAAAAAATATCCCATATATTTTCAATTGAATTAACAAGAATTGAAGTGTTAATTTTATTCAAATTTTTAAAAGAATAATTCAAATTTTTAAATGCAATAATTTTCCCATTTGACTCAAGAACTTCTCCATTTCTTAAGCTATCTAACTCCGTTTTTAATTCTTTTGATGGTAAAACAGAAGCATCAATCCAAAGATTTTCTTTTTGCTTTCTGATGGGATATTTACTAACTAAATAATCTTCTGTTTTAGTAGAAATATTTTTATAATAATGCGTCCACTTTTCCTTTATCGTTAAAATTCCTATTCGAAACTCAGAAATTGGTCGTGTATATGATAATGGATAAAAATTAGATCGATTAGAGTCAAATAAAATTACATTCATACTGCAAAGTTAAAAAAAAAGCCCACACAAAATTGTGCGGGCTTTTTATTAAAGTTGAAAATTTACTATTTAGCAAATTTCTTATATTTATTTTTAAATTTATCAATTCTTCCTGCAGTATCAAGCAACTTAGCTTTTCCTGTATAGAAAGGATGAGAATCAGAAGAAATCTCCATTTTCACTAATGGATATTCATTACCATCTTCCCATTTAATAGTACTTTCAGACTCAACACATGATTTTGTTAAAATTGTAAACTCTGTTGACATATCTTTAAATACGCACAATCTATACTCTTTTGGGTGGATATCTTTTTTCATTTTCTTAATTCTTAAATTAGGGCTGCAAAAATAGTAAGTTTTATCAATTTAGCAACATTCTAAATGATAAATATTTACAGATTTAAATCGTTAAGCAAAGTATTAGTTGCTTTCACTCCTTCAGCAGAAGCTCTTAACTGACTTAATTCCGCTTCATCTAAGTCAATTTCAACTATACTTTCAATACCATTCTTACCTAAAATTACTGGAACTCCAATACACAAATCACTTAAACCATACTCACCATCAAGCATAACTGAACAAGGGAACATTTTCTTTTGATCACAAGCAATTGCTTGAACTAACCCACTAACTGCAGCACCTGGCGCATACCATGCAGAAGTACCTAACATACCTGTCAATGTTGCCCCACCAACTTTAGTATCTTCCAATACTTTTTGCAATCTATCAGCTTCCAAAAATTCTGAAACTCTAACAGAATTTCTTGTGGCAATTCTTGTTAAAGGAACCATTCCTTTATCAGAATGACCTCCAATTACCATTCCATCTATATCAGATGTTGGGCACTCCATAGCCTCAGCTAATCTATATTTAAATCTTGCAGAATCCAAAGCACCACCCATTCCAATAATTCTGTTTTTAGGTAAACCAGTTACTTTATGCGTTAAATAAGTCATAGTATCCATAGGGTTACTAACAATAATCAAAATTACTTCAGGAGAGTGCTTAATTAATTGCTCAGAAACTGATTTTACAATTCCAGCATTAATTCCAATCAATTCCTCTCTTGTCATTCCTGGTTTTCTTGGAATTCCTGAAGTAATTACTGCAACATGACTTCCAGCAGTTTTTGAGTAATCATTAGTTGAACCTGTAATTTTAGTATCAAAACCGTTTAAAGATGCAGTTTGCATTAAATCCATTGCTTTTCCTTCAGCAAAATTTTCTTTAATATCAACTAATACTACTTCTGAGGCAAAGTTTTTTATTGCGATATATTCCGCACAACTAGCTCCTACTGCACCTGCACCTACTACTGTAACTTTCATTCTTTTATTTATTTGGTTGTTTTTTTAATTTTGTTTGTTAAAACTTATGCGTCAATATTGGCATATTTGGCATTTGCTTCAATAAAGGCTCTTCTTGGAGGCACTTCATCTCCCATTAACATTGAGAAAACTCTATCTGCCTCAGCAGCATTATCAATTGTAACTTGTTTTAATGTTCTGTATTCCGGATTCAAAGTTGTATCCCATAACTGAGACGCATTCATTTCTCCAAGTCCTTTATATCTTTGGATAATTACATTAACATCTTTCCCTCCTTTCATTTCCATAATCATTGCATCTCTTTGGCTTTCTTCCCAACAGTACCTATGGTCTTTACCTCTTTTTAATAAATATAAAGGTGGAGTAGCAATATAAACAAAACCTTGCTCAATAAGTGGCTTTAAAAAACGGAAGAAGAAAGTTAATAATAAAGTAGCAATATGAGTTCCATCAATATCCGCATCCGTCATGATTACTACTTTATGATACCTTAATTTTTCAATATTCAATTCTCTTTCATCATCAATAGTACCAATTGAAACACCCAATGCTTTAAACATATTTTTGATTTCCTCATTTTCAAAAACTTTATGTTGCATTGCTTTTTCCACATTAAGAATTTTACCTCTTAATGGCATAATTGCTTGAAAGTGTCTATCTCTACCTTGCTTTGCTGTACCACCTGCAGAATCCCCCTCAACTAAGAAAATCTCACATTTTGCCGGGTCTTTTTCAGAACAATCTGAAAGTTTACCAGGTAATCCAGATCCAGTAAGAACACTTTTTCTTTGCACCATTTCTCTAGCTTTAGTAGCAGCATTTCTTGCTGTTGCAGCCAAAATAACTTTCTGCACAATTCTTTTTGCTTGTTCAGGATTTTCCTCTAAATAGAAAGTAAGCATATCACTTACCGATTGTGAAACTGCAGAAGTAACTTCCTTATTTCCTAATTTTGTTTTTGTTTGCCCTTCAAATTGAGGCTCCATAACTTTAACAGAAATTACAGCCGTTAAACCTTCTCTAAAATCATCTCCAGAAATTTCAAACTTAACTTTTTTCAATAATCCTGAACCATCCGCATATTT
>ERZ1046367.644-NODE-644-length-22488-cov-5.105247_pt1 | contig 22488 bp, 21 predicted proteins | sample MGYA00383091_ERZ1046367 | MGnify/ENA primary metagenome ERZ1046367 (study PRJEB29581, sample SAMEA5548361) | metagenome | biome: marine; feature: coastal; material: water | depth 50 m | study: Short-term variability in the microbial, nano- and picoplankton... | reverse complement strand
TTAATTGTACATGGCCGCAACCGCGACGAAGCTTTAGCCCGCTTGAGACGTGCTCTCAGTGAACTAATTATTGATGGAATAGACACCACAATTCCGCTGTTTGATGCACTTCTATCAGAAGAAGATATTCATAGTGGCTCATATAATATTCACTGGCTGGAACATTGGCTAGAGCGACAAACCAGTTAAGTTTTGATCGGACATCTAGCCATTCCATTATTGATCTGTCACCCCTCTGGGGTGCGAATATATTTTATGTGAGATGGAAGTGCAGGACATTTCGCCAGACACCCTTCTGAATGCTTATAGGCGCGGCCTTTTCCCTATGGCTGAAACGCACAAAGATATTGATCTGTTTTGGGTTGACCCGAAATACAGGGGAATTTTACCCCTAAACCAATTTCATATTTCTAAATCTATGCGCAGATGCATATTGAGGGAAGACTATACTATCAAAGTAACTTCCGCATTCTCAGAAGTAATCAGTGCCTGCGCAGCGAGGCCTGAGACATGGATTAATAAAACAATTTTTGATCTTTATTGCACGCTTGCTGAAAAGAAACAGGCACACTCTCTAGAGGTCTGGCATGATAATGAACTAATTGGTGGGGTCTATGGCGTGGTTATTGGGGCAGCATTTTTTGGTGAAAGTATGTTTTCCCGCCGCAAGAATGCCTCCAAGATTGCTCTGGCTTATTTAGTGCATCGACTTACTTTCACTGGATTTAAACTGTTTGACACCCAGTTCATAACACCACATTTAGCCTCTCTAGGGGCTATAGAAATTCCTCGGGAAACCTATTTGATGCACCTAAGTAAGGCGGTAGATTTAACCGCAGACTTTACCGACCCGTCCTATTCTGTTTCAGCTTCAGGTATTGTACAGCGTAGCACCCAGACATCATAACGCGCATGATCAAGTGGGTTTAAAGCAGGTGATGAAGCAACCATCCATCCTTGATAGATCGGCCCCACTTTTTTGCCTGAAAGAATAGTAATTCGCGCGAACGCATCCCCAGCAGGATTATCTAATGGGTATCGGCATTCGTTTAATGTTACTGCCAAGTTGCCCACCTGCGAGGTCGTTTCTTGCAAAAGAGTTCGATCTATTACGGCTCCACTCACTTTATCGAGGGTGCGCAGCACAACCCCATCAGCCTGCGCAGTAGCAACTTCTGCTATTGCAGGAAATCCGCTCACCAGCCCTGCGAACAGTACCACACCTACTCGGATCATCTGTCCTGCCCACTCGAGACAAACTTCATCAATAAAGATATCAAGCTGACAGACCCTTGTGTATCAACGATTTCATCCCCTGAAGCTAGATAATCAAATGATGCGCCGGGGATTATCTCGACAAAATTACCTCCAAGCAGCCCCTCAGAGGAAATCACCAACGCACTGTCTTCAGGAATACGTATATCATCCTTTAACTCAAGCACAGATACAGCTTGATAGGTATTACTATCCAAATCAAGGGCACTAACAGATCCAACCTTTACCCCTGCTAGTCGCACATCTGTTCCGACTGTTATTCCTTCGGCTGAGCGAAAAGAAGCGTTAATTGCATACGAAGTTGAAGAGCTTGAAGGACCGGTGCTTTGAAATACGAATAAAGCGAACCCAATTGCAAGAGCGAGGACCAAACCTCCAACGGCCACTTCTGTGGTATTTTCAGACATGCCTCACATCCTATTCAGGTCGCCAAGCCTCATAATCAGAGCGCGCTTGTAAGTTTGTCTTTCGAATTGAACCAGTTGGTGCATAGGCAGCTTCGGTGCCAGTAAGGTTTTCTTGATGCGGCTTTTCCCATGACTTTCGAGAAAGGGGCTGCTCGCTTGGGGGCTCATCCCATGTATGGTGTAGCCAGCCATGCCAATCAGGACTGACCCGACTTGCTTCGCTGTTCCCGTTAAAAATAACCCAGCGGCGTTGGCCATCAGATGTCCGATAATAGGTATTCCCGCCAGCATCTTGCCCTACTTTTACACCTTTACGCCAAGTAAAAAATTGCGTGTTTAGCGTTTGACCATTCCACCACGTCACCGCCCGCAACAAAGTGTTTAAGATACCCATGAAAAACCTCGAATTCCTCTGAACTTTCTATGCACTAAAATAAACCTTAGGTCTAGACCAGCAACTATTAGCAGGTGTCTAAGGAACTAACCTGCGAATGTTCAACCTGCCGAGGCAGGTTCTTTTTTTGTATCAGAATAAATCATCAACGGCGCTGCCTCTGCAGTAACGGCCTCTTCGTTCACAACCACCTCTTGAACTTCTTCTTGACCTGGGAGATCAAACATTGTGTCCAGTAAAATATCTTCTAAAATGGATCGAAGTCCCCGTGCTCCTGTTTTTCGCTCTATTGCTCTTTTGGCAATCGCCTGAAGGGCCTCGTCGGTAAAGCTAAGAGCCGTATCTTCCAACTCGAACAGGCGCTGATACTGTTTTACGAGCGCGTTTTTAGGTTGCGTCAAAATTGTCACAAGAGCCTCTTCATCAAGGTCCTCTAAGGTTGCGAGGACCGGAAGTCGACCAACAAACTCTGGAATTAGACCAAACTTTAATAAGTCTTCTGGCTCAAGTTCCTGAAAAATTTCGCCAACACCGCGTTCATCATTGTCACGAACATCAGCCCCGAATCCCATTGCACTGCCTTTTCCACGCTGTGCAATGACCTTATCAAGGCCTGCAAAAGCTCCACCACAAATAAATAAAATATTAGTGGTATCAACCTGCAGGAATTCTTGCTGTGGATGCTTCCGGCCACCTTGGGGCGGCACGCTGGCAACAGTGCCTTCCATTAATTTTAAAAGCGCCTGTTGAACACCCTCACCCGACACGTCGCGTGTAATCGATGGATTTTCTGACTTTCGGGTGATTTTATCAACCTCATCGATGTAAACTATACCACGCTGCGCACGCTCAACATTATACTCCGATGCTTGCAAAAGTTTTAGAATAATATTCTCAACATCCTCACCAACATAGCCAGCTTCGGTCAAAGTGGTTGCATCAGCCATGGTAAATGGAACATCCAAAATTCTGGCAAGTGTTTGAGCCAAAAGCGTTTTTCCGCATCCTGTGGGGCCAACCAACATAATGTTAGATTTTGAAAGTTCTATATCGCCTGATTTTGCAGCGTGGTTAAGTCGTTTGTAATGGTTGTGAACAGCAACAGACAAAACTCGTTTTGCAAACGACTGGCCAATTACATAGTCATCCAGAACATCACAAATTTCCCGAGGTGTTGGCACGCCTTCGGAAGACTTAAGCCCCGAGCCTTTAGTTTCTTCACGGATAATATCCATGCACAACTCAACGCATTCATCACAGATGAAAACCGTTGGGCCAGCAATTAGTTTACGAACCTCATGCTGGCTTTTACCACAAAAGCTGCAATAAAGTGTGTTCTTGCTTTCACCGCTCGAATTTGTCGCCATTGCCTACCTCTCGGCTTTTCTGCATATAAAAAGCCTCATTCAATATACCCCTGCCATCCAACTTAAGACAGGCTTCGAGGCTCTACAATGGCAAAATGAAGCATTGCGGCCAATAGCAACGATTTGCGCTTATTGCCTAAGGTCTTATTCATCGTCCCCTTTATCACGATTGGCGACTATTTCATCTATCAAACCCCAGTCCTTCGCTTCATCAGGCGACATAAAGTTATCGCGCTCAAGCGCAGCTTCCACCTTTTCTAAGCTTTGCCCAGTATGGTGTACATAAATTTCATTAAGCCGCTTCTTAAGCTTTAACGTTTCCTCAGCATGGATCATTATATCTGTCGCCTGACCCTGGTATCCGCCTGAAGGTTGATGCACCATAATACGGCTATTAGGCAGAGAAAATCTCATGCCTTTTTCGCCAGCAGTTAAAAGCAATGAACCCATCGAAGCAGCCTGACCAATCACAAGCGTAGATACTTTTGGCTTGATATATTGCATCGTGTCATAAATAGACAAACCGCTGGTTACCACACCGCCCGGACTATTGATATACATGCTGATTTCTTTTGACGGGTTCTCTGCCTCAAGATGAAGCAACTGAGCAACGATCAAACTTGACATTCCATCATGCACAGGCCCGTTGACAAAAATAATACGCTCTTTGAGCAACCTAGAAAAGATATCGTAAGCGCGCTCGCCACGGCTGGTCTGCTCGACCACCATTGGGACCAAAGTGTTCATGTAGAAGTCGTGAGGATCTTTCATTATGCCCTGCCTATCCGTAATTGTACAAATTCATGCAACTTATTATTGGTAGTCTTAGTGTTGGGACACCTTGACGGCAATAGCTCGCGACAAATTTGCTGCCTGATCTCGAATTAAACCTTTGGAACCCGCAATTCAAGCACCCCATTCCTTTGCTGTTAATATTGATAAAATTATTGTGCGTATTTCAACATTCACTTTCACAGACAGTGTGATTATAATGTTCCTTAGGCCGAAATAGGTGGTTTTCTGTGGATCATGAACGTTTTATCCAAAAGGGCGCCGCGCGCCTTGACTTAAAACAGAATACTAAGACGCGTGAATTTTACTTTGTACTATTGCCAAAGCTCACGATGCTAGCCTTTAGTGCAGCCGTAGAACCGCTCCGTATTGCGAACCAACTGACCAAAACAGAGCTCTATCGCTGGTATACAATGACACCGGATGGTGGAACAGTGACATGTTCAAATGGGGTTAAAATAACACCCGACATGGCTCTGAAATCGCCTCCTAAAGGGGCAACCTCATTTATTTGCTCTGGGGTCGAGCCTTTGTCAGCTGCCGAACCAAAAACACTCAACTGGATTCGCCGAGAAAACCGTATGGGTGCTACTTTAGGTGGTATTTGCACCGGAGCTTTTGCTTTGGCTCAAGCCAATATTATAGGAAATCGTAGCTTTACAGTTCACTGGGAAAATCAACCCAGCTTCATTGAAAGTTTCCAAGAGCATCTTCCGACTCAAAACCTTTATGAAAAAGATTGCCGGCTGATCACCTGTGGTGGTGGCAGTGCATCAACGGATATGATGCTAGATCTGATTGAAACTGACCATGGCCGTGAAATCGCAATCGTAATATCAGACATGTGCATTCACAAAAGAGCGAGCGAGCGCCGGGCGCCACAAAAATCGTCTATTTCGGTTGCAATAGGGTCAAGAAACCAGCGGTTATTGCACGCTATCCAAGTTATGAACGAAACGGTTGAGGACCCCTTACCTTTGTTGGAGCTTTGCGCCACCTTGCAAATTTCTCGTCGCCAATTAGAACGGCTTTTCAAAAAATACACTCACCAATCTCCTACCCAGTTTTATTATGGTTTGCGGCTTGAACGCGCTCATGGCCTTTTAAATGAAACCAATTTACCAATAACCGAAATCGCCATGGCTACGGGTTTTAACAGCACGTCGCATTTAGCACGCCATTTCAGGGCAAAATTCGGCGTGTCTCCCAAAGCCTTCCGAAAAGGTTGGAAAACTGATTCTGCCGTAAAAAGTGCAAGTTAAATAGCGGATCAGAGCTGTGTACCAGCATATTTAGGCTTTACTGCGTGTGTGGGCTGGATATCCGAATAAGTTCAAAAATCAACCTGAGGCGTGCAAGCGATCTACATATCTTGCCAATGTATCAATCTCAATATTAACCGCATCGCCGTGTCCCATCTGCCCCCAAGTTGTAACTGTTTTTGTGTGAGGAATGAAATTAATGCCAAAGCATTTTCCATCGACTTTATTCACAGTCAGTGATGTTCCATTTAGGGTCACCGAGCCTTTGACGGCAATGTATTTTGCGAGTTCTTCTGGGGCTTCTAACATCACTTCAGTGCTATCCCCAACTTCCTCTAATTGAACAATTTGGGCAACGCCATCTACATGACCTGACACAATATGGCCGCCCAACTCATCCCCTACTTTTAAAGCACGTTCGAGATTTACTTTGCGGCCCACATGCCATGCCGTACCGAGTTTATTTTCCAATGGGTAACCAATTGTTGTTTTAGAGATTGTTTCTGCACTAATTTCAACATCAAACCAATCATCGCCGATTTCAATGACAGTCAAACAGACCCCATCACATGCAATAGAAGCTCCAAGCGCTATATCAGATGTCGGATAAACTGTTTTGATACGGGCACGCAAATCACCTCGCTGCTCTAATTCAACGATCTCGCCAATATCGGTAATAATACCCGTGAACATTTTGAAAAAATCCCCTTGTTTACTTATTGGTGACGCATTTTTGACTAAATTGACACGTAGCTGCATATCTTAAGCTAGGCCTTATATCTATGGAGCAAATTGTGATTATGGACAAGAACCTGAATGGTGATCGGGTATTTTTGTTTTTGCAAGGCCCGCATGGTCCATTTTTTTTCAACTAGCAAAGATGCTTGAGATTGCAGGTTGTAGATGTTGGAGAGTTGGTTTCAATGCTGGGGATAAGGTTTTCTGGCGTCCACGTAGCAAGTTTATAAGTTTTAAAGAGCCTTACTGCGAATGGCCAGCAACATTTAGAAAAATTGTCACTGATAAAAGCATCACAGACTTGGTTCTTTACGGAGACACACGGGAAATCCATCAAAGAGCAATCTCAGAAGCGCGCAAACTCAACATTGAAGTCCACGTCTTTGAGGAAGGTTACTTGCGTCCATATTGGGTAACTTATGAACGCGGAGGGTCCAACGGAAATTCGCGACTGATGCAAATGCCTTTGAAACAAATGCAGAGCGACCTGACCGATTACGATCTAGAGGCTCCAATGCCACCAAGTCATTGGGGGGACACACGCCAGCATGTTTTTTATGGTGCGCTGTATCATTGGTTCATAATGTTCGCAAATCGCGCTTTTCCACATTTTAAGCCTCATCGCGATCTGACAGTAGTTCAGGAATTTAGACTGCATCTTCGGCGTCTTTTACTTCTGCCAGTTCATGCAATAGAGCGTAAGTTTGCAACCACACATATTCATAGAGGCGGTTTTCCTTATCACCTCGTATTGCTGCAACTCGAACATGACTCCTCTCTACAAAGCCATTCTCCGTTTCAGAAAAACAGTGAATTTCTAGAATTGGTAATCAAAAAAATTTCTCAAGAAGCTCCTCGCCATCATCATTTGGTGATCAAGGCACACCCTTTGGAAGATGGCAGGGCAGAAATTCGTCAGACTTTAAAACACCTTGGCAAAGTACATCAGGTCTCTGACCGCATCCATTATGTTCGGGGCGGGAAACTGGCCGGTTTGCTGGATCAAGCCTGCAGTGCAGTGACGATTAATTCTACTGCCGCCCAGCAAGTGCTTTGGCGCGGTTTGCCTTTAAAGATTTTTGGAACCGCTGTTTATGATAAATCAGAATTTGTTTCACAAGCAAATTTGGAAGAGTTTTTTGCTAAACCAACACCAACAAATGCTCGTGGGTACCGTGATTTTCGCCGGTTTTTGATTGAAACTTCACAAATACTAGGTGGGTATTATTCAAGAAAAGCAAGGCAACAATTATTACGCCGCGTTGTTGATATGATTTTAGACCAGCACGATCCCTACGACGCCCTTCGCCACCGCAAAATGCACAACCAACAAAAAATGAAATCACCCATACATTCAGATATCATTGGATGATAACTTTGAACCGTAGCTTTCTTTTCCCGTATAGGGTAATAAAAAATATATTTTATTAATTAAGGTAGAAAAATGTTAGATTTAGGCGCATTTCGCTGGAAGATTATTGCTATTCATATAGTCGCCGTATCCCTTTTGACAGCATGCGGGCTTCCCAGAGTTGGGCCGTCTAAATCAGAAATTTATTCTGGTTCCGTACAAAAGCAAGGCAATTCTTTTATTCTCACGGTAAATGACCATGTTGCACGCGCTACAGCCGTCATCCCTGCACTTGGTTTCAGTCGGAAATTTCGTAATGCAAATCTTGTTGGATCTGACACAATTCGTGCTGGCGATACTTTAGGGCTTTCTATCTGGGAAAATGTCGATGACAGCCTGCTAGCCGGAAAAGGGCTTAACTCCACAACACTAGAGGGCGTGCAAGTTGACGGCAACGGATATATTTTTGTTCCCTATGCAGGGCGCATCAAGGCTGCGGGAAATAGCCCCGAAACTGTTCGCCAAAATATTGTAAACCTTCTAAAAGAACAAACACCTGACCCACAGGTTCAATTGCGGCGCTTAGCAGGTGACGGGTCCAGCGTTTCAATCATAGGGGCCGTGGGCGGTCAGGGCGTATATGTCATAGAACGCCCAACGCGCACATTAGGCGCAATGTTGGCCAAAGCTGGCGGCGTTACCATTGAACCCGAGGTTGCGCAAATCACTTTGATCCGCAACAAACAGCGTGAAAAAGTCTGGTTCCAAGATTTGTATGATCATCCGGATATGGATGTGGCTCTCCGAGGGGGTGATCGGATATTGGTTGAGACCGATACACGGGCCTTTACATCCCTTGGAGCAACCGCAAATCAGGGCCGGATTTCATTTCCAACCCAAACAATCTCGGCAATCGAAGCACTTGCCTTGGTTGGCGGCTTAAATGCAAATGCTGCAGATCCAAAGGGCATCTTTGTATTTCGAAATGAGGATGAAAAAATCGCCAATCAAGTCATGGGGCGAAAAGACTTACAAGGTGCGCAACGGATGGTTTATGTGCTTGATCTTACAAAGCCGAACGGGATGTTTACGGCACGGGACTTTGTTATCCGAGATCAAGATACTGTGTATGTGACAGAAGCTCCATTTGCTCAGTGGAACAAAGTAATCGCGGCAACAACAGGTTCTTTGGGAGCAGTGAATACAATCAGCACCTCGACACAGTCACTTTTAGGTCAATAATTGTGATCAATAATGTCCACTTAAAGGGCACAAAAAATTTAGATATTAGGCGAGCTTTTGTCTACAATGGCGGGTTTTTAAATCAAAAACGTCTTCGTCGCATACTAATGTTATCAGGCTATCAAATATCTCTGGGATTGCCCAGAAAAGGCGATGTGATAGCAGTGTGGGGAAATTCGCCAACCGCATACCGGGGCACCTATATTGCAAAAAAATACAATATTCCATTGTTGCGAATCGAAGATACATTTCTGCGCTCGCTGTTTCCTGGCCGTTGCAGAAATGAACCACCTTTGGGCATTTTATTAGACAAAAGCGGCGTGCATTTTGACGCCAAAAATCCTAGTGATCTAGAAGAGATCTTATCTCAACACCCTTTGGATGATGAACGCATGATAAGAAAGGCTAAGTCTTTAATATCGCGTATAAAGGAAAATCACCTAACAAAGTACAGCGCTCTTGATCCTGATGCGGACTTACCATCACCCGGCTATGTTCTAGTGATCGATCAAAGCCAGGGTGACGCCTCGGTCACTGCCTCCAACGGTAATCAAGACGTTTTTGATGCCATGCTTCGCACAGCGAAAGAGGATCACCCAAATCATCGAATCGGCATTAAAACCCATCCTGAAACGCAAGCAGGGTTGCGCCGCGGTTATTTTAGCCAAAATCACTGTTGCGACCCTAATATCCATTTATATCAAAAGAATTGCTCTCCTTGGGCATTATTGGACGGCGCAATCGCTGTTTACACACTGTCCTCTCAATTTGGTTTTGAGGCAATTCTACACGGTCACCAGCCCCTCATTTTTGGACAGCCATTTTACGCCGGGTGGGGGCTCAGCAAAGACATTGCCCCTCCGCCCAGACGCAATAGAAAGCTCAATGCAGAGCAACTGTTCATGGCGACAATGATGATTTACTCCAAATGGTATGATCCCTACCGTGATCAGTTGTGTTCCTTAGAGCGCGCGCTTGATACCTTTGAGGCAATAACCCGCAGTTGGCGCGAAGACCACAAAGGCTGGCAAGCCCACAAAATCCGCATGTGGAAACGAAAACCAATGCGGCAGTTTTTTGGCCAGCATGCGCGCATCAGTTTTGTCTCTTCCATGGCTACAGCAAAGCATAAGGCGTCTGCCCGAAAATTGGTTTGGTCAGGGTCTAACAGCCTAAATAATACCGATGTCATTCGCATCGAGGATGGATTTTTGCGGTCAAGGGGACTGGGCGCAGAATTAATCCCTCCTCTCTCACTTATTTGCGACGACTTAGGCATATATTATGATCCTAACAAAGAAAGCCGCCTCGAACGCTTAATTAAATCAAGCGCTCCTCTTAAAGAAGATCAAATTGATCGTGCAAAAAGGTTGCAACATTCATTGATTAATCAACAACTTACTAAGTACAACTTACATGGTGAAACTCCTGCACTTCCGACAGGTAAGCGGATTTTGGTGCCGGGCCAAGTTGAAGACGACGCTTCGGTAAAATTTGGCACCCAAGGCATCAAAACCAACATCGAATTATTGCGTAATGTTCGTCTTAATAACCCAAGTGATGTGATTATTTACAAGCCCCACCCCGATGTAGAAGCACAACTGCGCAAGGGGCAAGTACCTGTGGAACAAGCTTTGCTCTATGCGGACATTATCGCTGATAGCGCCGATATTATTCATCTTTTATCCGAAGTGAACGAGGTGCACACAATGACCTCTTTGGCAGGTTTTGAAGCTTTGCTTAGGGGAGTAAGAGTTACCACTTATGGCATCCCTTTTTACGCCGGATGGGGCTTAACCACAGATATGGAATCTGTGCCGGAGCGGCGTACTCGGCATGTTGAATTGCACAGTCTGATCTATGCCGCATTGATTGCCTATCCACGTTATTTTGACCCGGTGACACAACAAGCCTGCCCTGTGGAAGTTGTGGTTGATCGCCTTTCTGAAAGTCAGGCATTGCCGCGCTCAAGGGTCAACCGTCTGCTTGCAAAAGCACAAGGGCTCTTAGCCACCCCAAACCCTTTCTGGCGTTAATTTATTATTGATGACGGCTCATCTTTGCGCCGCCAGAGGTTCATCACATCCGGTCCAACTGCTGTGGTCGTAACCAATTCGTAGCGGTTTGCGTTTTGTAAATGCTCTATTTCCATCGGCCCAATAGCGGGTTGACCCTCAGCGCCTATAATCATTCCGGCTTGAAAGCCCACAATTTCATCTACCAAATTTTCCTTTATCAGTGAGGCAGCGAGCCTACCGCCGCCCTCGCATAAAATTCGTGTTAACCCGCGACTTGCAAGATCTTTTAGCGTTTCGCTAAGAACAATTTCGTCATCTTGCACCCGGCACTCAATCAGTTCTGCTCCCATTTTTTGCCAGTGCATGCGCCGCTTTTCACTCAAACCCCCAGAATGACAAAGCCAGACCGGAGCGCTATCAAGGGTTTGCTCTAGGGCACTGTTATCAGGCAAATTTAAGTCCTTTGCCAGGATTAAACGAACGGGTTGATGCGCAATGCCTAGATCCCGAACCGTCAGTGTTGGATCATCGTGACGTGCTGTACCGCCTCCTATCATTATCGCATCATGGCGTGCTCTTAGAGCATGCACTGCGCGCCGGGCGGGGGCTTGGGTTATCCATTGGCTTTCCCCGCTGGCGGTGGCGATGCGGCCGTCGAAACTATTTGCCAGCTTTAGCGTTATGAACGGTCTGTGTTCGGTGATCCTTAAAAAGAAGCCCGCGTGGTCGTGGCGGGCTTCCTCGGCGCGCACCCCTGTGGTTATCGAAATTCCAGCCGCGCGCAGCATGGCAAAGCCGGCACCATTGACCCTTGGGTCTCGGTCGCCAATGGCAGCGACGACTTCGGCGATACCTGCATCGATCAGCGCCTGCGCACAGGGCGGGGTCTTGCCGTGATGGGAACAGGGCTCAAGCGTGACATAGGCAGTTGCGCCGCGCGCCTTGCCGCCGGCTTGCGCCAAAGCGCGGGTTTCGGCATGCGGCCGGCCGCCATCAGCGGTCCATCCGCGGCCCACAATTTGGCCATCGCGCACCAGTACGCAGCCCACAGCAGGGTTGGGCCATGTGCGCCCCTGAGCGCGGCGGCCCAAGGCCAGCGCCAGTGCCATAAAACGGTCGTGCGACACCTCAGCCGCCTATTCTTCTGGTGTAATTTTGGGCCGTAACTCACTGACAAACTTGTCAAAATCGTCGGCTGCCTGAAAGTTCTTGTAAACGCTCGCAAAGCGCACATAAGCCACCGTGTCGATCCGCGCCAGCGACTCCATCACAATCTCGCCAATGGTGTTTGACTGGATATCGGTCTCGCCCATGCTTTCCAAACGGCGCACAATTCCAGAAATCATTTTCTCCATCCGCTCATGCTCAACCGGGCGTTTCTGCAAAGCGATCCGGATTGAGCGTTCCAGTTTATCGCGCTCAAATTCCTCGCGCCGGCCATTTGTTTTAATCACCACCAAATCACGCAGTTGCACCCGTTCATAGGTGGTAAACCGCCCGCCGCAGGCTGAACAAAACCGCCGCCGGCGGATTGAAACATGATCTTCTGCGGGCCGGGAATCTTTCACCTGGGTGTCAACATTTCCACAAAATGGGCAACGCATGGGCACATCCTTTGCTTAGTGGGCAGCGCAGATTTCGGTGTTGCGCTTAGTTATCCACAGGCACTATAGGCCAGCCGCTATGATTTGTGTAGGGTGCAATTTCACTCACTAAACCTTGCGGTTTTTTTGCCAAGTGCCGCCCTGCTCTTCCAGAAACGCCATGTCGGTATTGCGTCTGTATCGCGGCAGTATCGCGGTGGTGCGAAAATACCCCATTTTAGCCTATATGAGCCAGGACCTGACGGCTGTGCGGGCGGCTGCGATGCTCGAATAAATAGATCCCCTGCCACGTGCCAAGGCACAGCGCGCCATCCGAGAACGGGATCGACAAATGGCTGGGCAAAAGCGCGGATTTGATATGCGCCGGCATATCATCGGGGCCTTCATAAGTGTGGGTTAAATAAGACATCGACGGATCGGTCGTCGGCGGCACCAACCGGTGAAAAAACGCCGCCAGATCGGTCTGCACCTCGGGATCAGCATTTTCCTGAATGACCAAACTGGCCGAGGTATGACGGATAAACAGCGTCAACAGGCCCTCGCCGTCTTTGTGAACCCTGCGCAGCCACTGCGCTACATCGCCGGTAAATTCATAAAGCCCCGGCCCTTGGGTTTGAATGGTAAATGTGGTTTGCATCGCTGATCCATACGGTTTTAACTTTCACTGCAAGATACCAAGAATTCAGGCTATGCGCGATAGCTCAATCCAGATCTTCAAAAAGTACAGGCGCATCACCTGAAAAAGACAAACGATAAAGATGCGGGTTCTTCATGGCGCGCCATTGTTCAAACCCAAAGTCAGGGTTTATGGTGCCCAGTACCGCGGCGATAAGATTGCCGTGAGCGGCAACAATCGGGCGTTCAAAATTACTTTGCGCGATTTTTCCAAGCCCGTGCAGGGCGCCGCCTTTGGTGTCATTGAGCGACTCGCCACCCTTCATTTTGTAGTCCCAGTTTTCAAAAGAGAGCCGTAGGTGATGCATCAATTCATCAAAGGGAAGCCACAGATCAAAAGGCTTGAGCTGCCGCTCAGCAAGATCAGGATCAGTTTGAATATCAAGGCCAACGCGATCGCAATAGGGCCTGATTGTGTCTAGAGCCCTCAGATAGGGGCTTGAATATGCGCCATCAGGGGCAATGTAACTCAGACGTGCGATTAAATCCTGCGCCTGTTTTTTGCCAAGTTCTGTCAGGTCGCCATCGGGTTGCTGACCGGTCGATTGCGCGTGGCGGATGAGATAAATGGTTTTCAAAATGCCCCCCTTGCGACTGTCGGCACAGAAAAGCCTTTAAGCCAATCTACCTTCTGAATTGCTGCGTTTTTCGCACTATCAATATCTGTAAAAATTATATGCGCATGATGGCCAATTGCAAACCAGCCGGTATTATCTTCGGGATCTCTTCTGTATTCTTCAAATCCAAATGTTCCATCACATCGCTGAAATACATCAACGCATATTGTCGCTCCATCGTGATTGACGGACAGAACAACTTTAGGTTTGTCTTTCATCTTCTAAAAATCCCACGTAAATTGGCAGGCAATATGACAGCGTGCTCTTAACTAAAAAGCTGTGTTTTCAAATATACGCCGCATTGCATGCAGGCATGCTTAATCTCAGAATATTGCGATAATCTGGACCATCAAAAATTTGTTTGCAAGCATAGATTGTGCGCGGCGCATAAACTCACCACCCTTGATTGCCCAGAGGCAATCAAGGCACAGTAAATGTCAAAGTTTTGCTTTACTGATCAAGGAAACTGCGCAGTTTGCGTGAGCGCGAGGGGTGTTTGAGCTTGCGCAGCGCCTTGGCTTCAATCTGACGGATACGTTCGCGGGTCACGCTAAATTGCTGGCCAACCTCTTCGAGCGTGTGATCGGTGTTCATGCCGATGCCAAAGCGCATCCGCAAAACCCGCTCTTCGCGCGGTGTCAGTGATGCCAACACACGGGTGGTGGTTTCTTTGAGGTTTTCCTGAATCGCGCTATCAAGCGGCAGAACCGCGTTCGAGTCCGGAATGAAATCGCCCAATTGGCTGTCTTCTTCGTCGCCGATCGGGGTTTCAAGCGAAATCGGCTCTTTGGCGATCTTCATCACCTTGCGGACTTTTTCCAGCGGCATTTGAAGTTTATGCGCCAATTCCTCTGGCGTTGGCTCACGGCCAATTTCATGCAGCATCTGGCGTCCGGTACGCACCAGTTTGTTGATGGTTTCAATCATATGCACAGGAATACGGATGGTGCGCGCCTGATCCGCAATCGAGCGTGTGATCGCCTGGCGAATCCACCACGTGGCATAAGTGGAAAACTTATAACCCCGGCGATATTCAAATTTATCCACCGCCTTCATCAGGCCAATGTTGCCCTCTTGGATCAGATCAAGGAATTGCAACCCGCGATTGGTGTATTTTTTGGCAATTGAAATAACCAAGCGCAAATTGGCTTCGACCATTTCCTTTTTTGCCTGACGGGCTTCTTTTTCGCCTTTTTGCACCTGAGATACAATGCGGCGAAACTCACCGATTTCCAAACCGACATATTGGCCAACCTGCGCCATATCAGAGCGCAAATCGGCGACTTTTGAAGTCGCGCGCTCAATGAACATTTGCCAACCGCGACCGGGCTTTTCCGCCATCCGTTCCATCCAGGTCGGATCTAATTCATGACCGCGGTATTCTTCGATGAATTCACGGCGGTTGATCCGCGCCTGATCGGCCAGCTTCACCATCGCGCTGTCGATCTGCATAATCCGGCGGTTGATGCCGTAAAGCTGATCAATCAACGCTTCGATACGGTTGTTGTGCAAATGCAGCTCGTTGACAAGCTCGACAATCTCTGCACGCAGCGCCTGATAGGTTTCTTCGTCAGCTTCAGAATAACTTCCGGTTTCACTGAGGGCTGCCGAAATCCGCAAATCCTGCATTTCGGAGAGTTTGATATAATCATTGGCAATCCGGTCAAGGCTTTCCAGAACCTGCGGTTTAAGCGCTGCCTCCATGGCCGCGAGCGACAGATTTGAATGCTCATCATCATCGTCATCATCACTGATGATCGGGTTGCCGTCGGCGTCCAGTTCCGGCGCCTCTTGGGCCTTGGGCTGGGCATCAGCCACCGCAGCGGTGTTGATCACCGGCTCTTCGCCGTCTTCGCTCAACTGATTGCCAAAGGTCGCTTCAAGATCAATCACATCGCGCAGCAAAATATCTTCGCTTAGCAATTCATCACGCCAAATGGTGATCGCCTGAAACGTCAGCGGGCTTTCGCACAGCCCCAAGATCATTGTATTGCGCCCCGCCTCGATGCGTTTGGCAATTGCGATCTCGCCTTCTCGGCTGAGCAGCTCAACCGACCCCATTTCGCGCAGATACATGCGCACAGGATCATCGGTACGATCAAGCTTTTCGGTTTCACCGGTTGAGACAACGACTTCTTTCGCCCCGGTGGTTGCCACCAAATCCGTGGCGCCCTTGTCTTCGTCCTCGGCCTCTTCGTCCTCAATGATATTGATGCCCATTTCGGACAGCATCGACATCACGTCTTCGATCTGTTCAGAGGAGACCTGATCCGGGGGCAGCACGTGATTCAGCTGATCATAGGTAATATACCCCTTCTCACGCGCCTCAGCGATCATCTTCTTGACCGCCGTTTGGCTCATATCAAGCGATATCTCGGCGTCTTGGTCGTCGGACTTACGATCGTCAGCGTCTTTTGCGGCCATTATTGTATCCTAACTGGGGCATGTGATTCGGATAGACGAATCATTACCGTGATCTGGTGATTCGCACACCCGTTTAACTGCTTTTAATTGGGAATTCCTCACCAAAATTTCAACGTTTGGTCCTGCTAGAGGATATTTCTTCTAAAAGTGCGTCTAATTTATTGCGCTCATCGCGATTGATTCGGGCTCCATTATTGGCCAAATCGTATTGAACCTTGTCCTGTTGATCGGGTTGAGTGGCACGATTTTTGGCCTCTGCCGCGCGGGTAAGCCGCCACAAAGAGGTATCATCAATCGCCTGCTGCGGATCTTTGATGGCTTCGTTCAACTCGGCGGCCAGCCCTTGTTCGCTGCCAAGCTTTGCCAGCTCTTCCTCAACCGTCATGCGCGCCATTTCAATATTGCCCGGATGACGCAGACAGGGCGTGATGGCCACATGGCCGGTGGCCCACAGCTTTTCAAGAGCCCCCGCGCCCAGCGCTTCGGCAATCCGCGCCTCGACCTCGCTGCGATCGGCAAAACCGCCGCCGCGCAAAATCTTTAGCATCCGGTCTAGATCCGTATCTGCAAATTCAAGCATGCTGAGATCATCAAGCACCTGATCAATCACTGCCGGACTGGAGATCAGAACGGCAATAATCACAGCCTCGCGGATATATTGCGCAACGCCGTCATCAGCGGCGGCCAAATCCGATGCTTTGGTCGAGGGCTGCGCAGAACTTGGCCGTCCGCCTGCCACAAACCGCCCGCGCCCGGCATTTGAACTGCGCTTCGGGCGAAACAAATTCCAGCGCAATTCCTTTACAGCATTTTGATAATGGGTGCGCAGACCCTGATCGCGGATCAACGCGATTTTAGAAGCGATTGTTTTATCCAGCGCGGCTTTGCGCTCGGGGCTGTCATAGACCTGCCCTTCAGTGGCCTGCTGCCACATCAATTCGACCATTGGCACCGCCTGATCCAGCAGGGCTTGCAGGGCCTGCGGGCCGCCTTGGCGAATAACATCATCCGGGTCTTGGCCCTGCGGCATCAGAGCAAAGCGCAGCGCGCGGCCAGTTTCCAGCATCGGCAGTGCCAGATCAATCAAACGGTAAGCGGCCCGCAATCCCGCTGCATCCCCGTCCAAGGCAATTATTGGCTCTGCATGCATGCGCCACATCAAAGTTAGCTGATCTTCGGTGATCGCCGTGCCAAGCGGCGCAACAGAGGCGCCAAACCCTGCCTCAACCAGCGCGATGACATCCATATAGCCTTCGGCCACAATCAAGGGGCTGTCTTTGCCCAGCTCTGAGCGCGCCGCCGCCTGATTGTAAAGCGACCGGCCTTTGTCAAACAGCGTTGTTTCAGGCGAATTTAGGTATTTGGCCCGCGCCGCTGGGTCCATGGCCCGCCCACCAAAGGCAATGCACCGACCGCGCATATCGCGAATGGGAAACATAATGCGGCCCCGAAACCGGTCATAAGGCGCGCCGCCATCATCGGGCTTGATACAAAGCCCGGTTTCAATGATTTTTTCAATGGCCACACCGCTATCGGTCAAATGGCGGATCAGCGCGCTGCGATCATCCAGCGCAAAACCCAGATCAAAGCGCTCTTGGGCGGCGGGGCTTAACCCGCGCCCTTCCAGATAGCTGCGTGCTGGCGCGGCGGCAGCGGTGTTCAGCGTCATTCTAAAATACCGCACCGCCTGCTCCATCACATCGCTAAGCTCGCTGCGATGATCCGCTTTTTCGCGCGCCTGCGGATCGCGCGCTGGCATGCTCATCCCCGCCTCACCTGCCAGAATTTCAACCGCTTCGATAAAGCTGACGTTTTCGGTGTCTTTGATAAAACTGATCGCATCGCCTTTGGCCTGACAGCCAAAGCAATAGTAAAACCCTTTGCGGTCATCAACGTGGAACGAGGCGGTCTTTTCTTGGTGAAATGGGCAAGGTGCCCACATATCACCTTTGCCCTGATTGGATTTGCGCATATCCCACGATACTTTGCGCCCAACCACTGAGGTTAGGCTGACACGGGTGCGTAACTCGTCAAGGAATCCGGGCGGCAGGCTCATGGTGTAAATATCTGCCCTTGGCCTTGCAAAGTCCAGCCCTCTCTGCGCACATCGGGTTTATCTAGCACTGAGATTTTCAAACCAAAAGCGGATCATAGCGCGTCCCGCGCCGCCACAGTTTGCATCGCTGATTTCAAATCCTTGATCAGTGTTCCCGCCATCGAGCGCGGCGCCAGAATTAAAAACCCGTCTTTGGAAACGCGCGTGATAGAAATATGAATGTGCTGCAGCAAGCTGCGGGCGCTATGGCCCTGTTTGAACACGGCAGGGCTAAGGTCAATTGGAACCAGCCTTGCGAGCACCTCTCGGCTGTGCCTGCCTTTGAGTGTGATCGCCGCAAAGCCGTCTGTTTGATCCACTAGGGCAGCGGTTTTGGCCAAGGAGGCATGCGGTTTTGGACCGATCAAAAGATATTGCGCCCCATACCACAAACAGCGCGCCGAGGCTTTTCCTGTTGCCCTTTGCGTGGCCGGAAGCGCCAGTCCATGGTGGGTTTTCAGGGCAGAGGAAAGCGCTTTTTGCTGATCTGCGCGGCAGCCCAGCGCGGTAAGTGCCGGCAAGCCCATTTCCGCCGCCGATACTGAGCCTATGGTCAGTGGCAAAAGCCCATCACAGGCTGATTTTGCAGTCAGGCTAAGCACGGGTGCGCCCTCCTTCTGGATCAAAGGCCACGGGGGGGATCACTTCGCACAATGTTTCAATCTGGCGCATATGATCCACCATTTTGATGGTTTCGCCGATCCGCTCAGGCCCGTTTTTCAAAAAACCCAAGCCCAGATAATGCCCCAAGGTCGGGGAAAATGCCGCCGATGTGATGTATCCTTGATCATGGGCGCTGACTGGCAGGTCACCGGCGGCAAAAAGATGCGCGCCGGCCGTCAGCTGTTTAACCGCGCCCACAGGTTTTAAGCCCACGAGCCGCTCGCGCTCTGGATCACGCAGACCCGGGCGCTGCGCCGCAGCTTTGCCGATACAGTCTTTTTGGCTGCTGACCACTTGCGGCATACCCAGATCAAAGGCCGTGATCCGGCCATGGATTTCCGCATGGGTGATAAATCCTTTTTCGATGCGCAAGACATTAAGCGCCTCCATGCCGTAGGCGCCGCCGCCCATTTCTTCAGCCCGCGCCAGCAAAATGCGAAACAGGCTGTCGCCATAGCGCGCGGGCAATGCAAGCTCATAGCCAAGCTCGCCGCTAAAGGATATTCGGAACAGACGGGCCTCGACCCCCATCACTTTGACGGCACCGCAGCTCATGAAAGGCCAGCTTTTCGTATCAAGCGGTGCATCGAGCAGCCCGTCGATCAGCACTTTGGCATCCGGGCCTGCAACGGCAAATTGCGCCCAGTGCTCGGTGACGGACATCAGGTTGATATCCCAGTTTGGATGCAAGCATTGATGCACAAATTCAAGATGCCGCATCACATCGCCTGCGGCAGCCGTGGTGGTGGTCATCACATAATGTTCTGGTCCAAGCCGCGCCGTGGTTCCGTCATCCATCACGAAGCCGTCTTCGCGCAGCATCAAGCCATAGCGCGCGCGGCGCTCTTTCAGTGTTGAAAACCGGTTTGTGTAAACAAGATCAAGCAGCTTACCCGCATCGGGCCCCTGAATGTCGATTTTGCCCAGCGTCGAGACATCGCACACCCCGACCGACGTACGTACCATCGCAACCTCACGGTCGCATGATTGCCGCCATGTGGTTTCTCCGGGCTGCGGAAAATAGCTTGGCCGATACCAAAGCCCGGCCTCAATCAGCGGCGCACCGCGTTCCTCAATGGCTTTTTGCGCCGCGCTGATCCGTTCGGGGGCAAAGCCTTTGCCAGCGCCGGACGCGCCCATGGCCGCAATTGCAACCGGCTTATAGGGCGGGCGAAACGTGGTGGTGCCTGTGCCGGCAATACTTTGGCCGGTGGCATCTGCCAAAATCGCCAAGGCTGATACATTTGAATTTTTCCCCTGATCAGGGGCCATGCCTTGGGTGGTGTAGCGTTTCATATGCTCGACCGAGGCGTAATTTTCCTGCACCGATTGCACAACATCCTTGGTGGTCACATCATTTTGAAAATCCAGCCACGCACGGGCTTTTCCAGGCACCGACCAGAGCGCCGTGATCGCATATGCTTCATCTTCGGCCTTCGGCAGGTGTATTTTTTTGGGTGCTTTTCCAAGATCTTTTATAGCCTTTTCGGCCATTTTTGCACCCGAGCGCAGGCAGGCTTGGGTTGACATCGCCCCGGAGGTTGATCCGGCATAAAGCATCCCCGGCACTGCGTCTTTGGCCGGCAGAAATGCCTGAAGGCTGTCCTCCCAAACCGGACGGCCGCCCATGTGGCAGCTTAGATGCACCGTGGGGTTCCATCCGCCGCTCATGGCCAAACAATCCGCCGCAAGCTTTGTCTCGCCGCCCGCGTGGCGCAGGGTAACCCCGTCAAGCCCGCGCCGTCCGGTGGTGTTGCAAATCTGCGCATTGGTGTAGATCGGAAAATCACCCTTGATCGCCGCGCTTTCGCGGGCCTCGACATAGGCGGCTATCTGCACGCCGGCGCGGGCAAGGTCTTGGGCCGTGCGGGCTGCATTATCATTGTTGCCAAAGACAACCACCGCCTTGCCGGGCGCGACCCCATAGCGGTTCACATAACTGCGCACCGCCGAGGCCATCATCACACCGGGCCGGTCATTATTGGCAAAAGCAACACCGCGCTCTAGCGCGCCAGCCGCCAAAATCGAGCGCCGGCAAACAATCCGCCAAAAGCAGGCCTCGGGCAAATCGCCTTGCCCGGAAGGCAAATGCTGCGCGACCCGCTCAAGCGCGCCAAACGTGCCCTGATCATAAGCGCCGGTCACCGTGGTGCGCGGCATAAGACGCACATTCGGCATCTCTTTTAGCTCTGCTGTGACTTTCGCCGCCCAATCTGCCTCGGCAGCGCCGCCAATTTCATTGGTTTCACTGTTCAGGCGGCCGCCAAAGCGGCTGTCTTCATCGGCAAGGATCACTTCAAGCCCCGAGCGCGCTGCGCTGAGCGCGGCCATCAACCCCGCCGGTCCAGCGCCGATCACCAAAAGATCGCAAAACGCAAAAGCCTGCTCATAGCGGTCGGTATCAGGTGCGCCGTTCAAAGCCCCAAGCCCGGCCGCACGGCGGATCAACGGCTCATATACCCGTTCCCAAAAGGCTTTCGGCCACATGAAGGTTTTGTAATAAAAACCGGCTGATATAAAAGGCGCGACCAGATCATTTATCGACAGAAGATCATAATTCAAACTGGGCCAGCGGTTTTGGCTTTGTGCTTCAAGCCCGTCATAAAGCTCTTGCTGGGTGGCGCAGATATTGGGGTCTTGGCTTTGGCCCCGGCGCAGGGTGACCAAGGCGTTCGGCTCTTCGCTGCCCGCCGTCAGAACCCCGCGCGGGCGATGGTATTTAAAGGACCGGCCTATTAGACGCACATCATTGGCCAGCAACGCCGAGGCCAAAGTATCCCCGGCAAATCCGCTATAGCTGACCCCGTCAAAGCTAAACTTCAGCGGCCGGCTGCGATCAATTTGACCTGTGCTTTTCAATCTCATGCGCTAGCGCCCTTCGCTTTGGGGTGCGCAAGTGCCAACTCGGCGCCCAGCACTTCATGGGTCAGCGTATTTCGCCGCACCACGAGCCAGCGGCCGCACCCCGCTTCATGATACCACAGATCACGGGTTTCCCCGGCCGGATTGTCCCGCAGGTGCAAATAGGCATCCCAGGCCGCATCATCGTCATCGACCTGCGGCCGGTCCAAGGCGATGGCGGCACCTTGATAAACGAACTCGCGCTGATCGCGTGATCCGCATTCGGGACAGGGAATTCTCATGCTGCCCTCTCTTTTGCGCTATAGTGCGGCGCTGCCGTTTGGCTGTGATATGCGAGCATTTTAATCATGACGTCCTCAATGCAGATTATGCTGCGATCCTGTGCCTTCTTCGTCCATCAACCCGTATCCGGATTGAAAGCGGTCCAGCCGGAATTTTGCAGCGGGTTCATGATGTTTGTCGGTGGCCAGCAAATGGGCAAAACTATAGCCCGATCCGGGCACGGCCTTGAACCCGCCATAGCACCACCCGCAGTTCAAATAGAGCCCGTCGATATGGGTTTTATCAATCACCGGGCTGCCATCGGGCGACATATCCATAATCCCGCCCCAAGAGCGCAGCACTTTTGCCTTGCCGATCATCGGCATCAAGGCCATCGCCGCTTCCATCACATGCTCTTTCATCGGCAAATTGCCCCGCGCC
>ERZ1046367.643-NODE-643-length-22524-cov-10.506609_pt1 | contig 22524 bp, 24 predicted proteins | sample MGYA00383091_ERZ1046367 | MGnify/ENA primary metagenome ERZ1046367 (study PRJEB29581, sample SAMEA5548361) | metagenome | biome: marine; feature: coastal; material: water | depth 50 m | study: Short-term variability in the microbial, nano- and picoplankton... | reverse complement strand
AACTATCACAATCCGTATTCGATAATGAAACCGATATCGCCGGTGAAAAATCAGTAACTAAACATGTAATTGTAAATGGAAACGATTGTATATCTTGATCCCCAAGCTCTGAATCTAATGTCGTTGTAAACACTAAAGATGACTGCCCAGGATTGATAAATACATTCGCAAATGTAATCGTAGAACTATTACCACTAGTAAAATTATTACCATCAGGAACTGTAGTAGCTGATATACTAATACCAGGATTCAAATTCAAAATAGTAAAACTCCCTAGCACTAAACCAGTATTAATATCTGTCGATGTAATAACAACCTCACTAGACGAAACAACAGTTGTAACTGTTAATTCAGCATTAAAAGTGTTAGAACCACTATTTGCAGATAATAATGCTGACCCTATAACATCCCCAACATTCATATTAGAAATATCAAACGAACCAACGTTCGATGTATATAATGCAGAAAGCATATCAACCTCTCCCGCATCTTGACTAACCGATATCGTTAAATCTGCTAAACTATCACAATCCGTATTCGATAATGAAACCGATATCGCCGGTGAAAAATCAGTTTGAGCATATGCATCTTCTAGATTGATGAATAGAAAAAAAATAGCTAAAATAAAGCTACATATAGTTTTAATAAAATTTGTTCCCATAATAATTGTTTTAATACTTTGTTTTGAAATCATACTCTAACTCGCAAATATACAAATTTAAATCATTAAATTCAAGCTATAACTCAGGTTTAAAAAAAGTTAAGATATGAGTGCATTATCTGTTTTTTTAATCTAGCAAAATACTCTAATAGAAATAAAGATTGAGTAATTAAAAAATGACATATTGATAAATTTAATCTTACTTTTAATAACTAATACAAACATAAACGTATCTTAACTAAAAAAGTTTAGATTTTGAAAAATAGATGTTTAAAAATTTGAATACAATAAAGATAGTGAAGGAAATTTTAAAAAAAGTTGCCCGACTAGGGCTCGAACCTAGACTCTTCTGCACCAAAAACAGACGTGTTGCCAGTTACACCATCGGGCATTTTTAAAAAATTGAATGCAAAAATAATAATTAAGTTAATAGTACGAAATATTTATGTGTCTTTTCGTTATTAAAAAAAAATGAGGCGAAAAACAAACAAATTTTATAGATTCGCGGTTGAATAAATTAAAACTAAAAAAATGACTTTATTTAAAAAACTGAACAACTACATAGGATGGCTAGTATTCTTAATTGCTTCATTTGTATATTTATCAACTATTGAGCAAACAGTCAGTTTTTGGGATTGTGGTGAATATATTGCTACAGCATATAAGTTGGAAGTTGGTCATCCTCCTGGAGCTCCATTTTTTCAATTATTTGGACGAATTTTTTCACTTTTTGCAACTCAAGGCACTTCAGAAGTAGCTGTTGCGGTAAATATTTTATCAGCACTTTGTAGTTCATTTACAATATTGTTTCTCTTTTGGACGATTACAGCGTTTGGAAAGAAAATGATTTTTAAGTCTAATATAAAATTAGAATTAGGTCAAATAATCGCAGTTTTAGGAAGTGGTTTAGTTGGAGCTTTAGCCTATACTTTTTCTGATTCATTTTGGTTTTCTGCAGTTGAAGGAGAGGTCTATGCTATGTCCTCATTATTTACCGCAGTTACATTCTGGTGTATAATGAAATGGGAAGAAGAAGCTGATAAACCTCAAGCAAGTAGGTGGTTGGTTTTAATAGCCTACCTAATAGGATTGTCAGTAGGTGTTCATTTACTTTCTTTACTTACAATTCCAGCAATGGGAATGATTTACTACTTTAAAAAATATAGCTATACAAAATCAGGAGCAATAAAAGCTTTTATAATATCTATGGCAATATTAGGAATCGTTCAGGGTGTAATCATACCTGGTGCAGTTAGCTTAATTTCTAAATTTGAATTGTTTTTTGTAAATACAGTTGGGCTGCCATTTAATTATGGTACGATAATTTACTTTTTAGCAATTATTGCAATAATTGTGTATGGATTAATTTACACGAAGAAAAACAACAAGACTATTTGGAATACCGCAATACTTTCAGTTATGATGCTTTTAATTGGATATTCTTCTTTTGCTATTCTAGTTGTTAGATCAAATGCAAATCCTCCTATTGATGAAAACAACCCTGAAGATGCTGTTGGACTTTTATCATATCTTAAGAGAGAACAGTACGGAAGCTGGCCAATTGTCTATGGTCAACATTTTAATGCTAAACTTGACAGTAGAGAGCCTTACATAGATGGAAATCCAATCTACGCAAAAGATGAGAATAAAGGAAAATATGTAATTATTGATCAAAGAAAAAAAACTATTCCAAATTATAGTAAAAAAGATAAAATATTTTTCCCCAGAATATGGAGTAGCACGCAACCAAGTCACGCAGGAGGATATGTAAGCTGGGCAGGTTTAAGAAATAAAAATGTAAAACCAACTTTTGGAGATCATCTAACTTACTTTTTTAAATACCAAATAGGCTGGTCATATTTAAGATATTTTATGTGGAACTTTGCTGGAAGGCAAAACGATTATATGAACATGGATGGCAATTCTTTAAATGGTAATTGGGAAAGCGGAATTACATTTATTGATAATGCAAGACTAGGAACGCCTTCATCAGAACATCAGATGCCCAACAATCTTGCTAACAACAAGGGTAAAAACCATTATTTCTTTCTACCATTGATACTCGGAATAATTGGAATGCTATTTCACTTTAAAAATCATAATAATGATGCATTAGCTGTACTTCTATTCTTTTTGTTTACAGGAGTACTCATTATTATTTACTTAAATGTAGTTCCATATCAGCCGAGAGAGAGAGACTACGCATATGTCGGTTCGTTCTATGCATTTTCTATTTGGATAGGGTTAGGAGTCCTTTCAATTTTTGAGTTTTTAAATAAGAATATTGAAGCAAGAGCAAGCGCATCATTAGCTACACTTATCGCTCTTTTTGTTCCAAGTATAATGGCAGCAGAAAATTGGGATGATCATGACAGAAGTGGGAGATTTACTGCATTAGAAGTAGCAAAGAATTATTTAAATTCATGTGATAAAAATGCGCTTTTATTTACGAATGGAGACAATGACACATTTCCACTTTGGTATGCACAAGAAGTAGAAGGAATTAGAACTGATGTTAAAGTTGTGAATCTTTCACTCTTTAATACTGATTGGTATATTGACCAAATGAAAAGAGCATCATATGAAGCAGCTCCGATTCCATCATCTTTGGAACACGACGACTACAGAACAGGTACAAGAGATTACACTCCAATACAAGAGAGAACAAAGAAATATCAAACAGTACAAGATGTTGTTAGATTCATTAACAGTAAAGACCCTAGAGCTAAATTAAATACATCAGCAGGACTAAGAAACTTTTGTCCAACAAAAAATTTAAAAATACCTGTTGATTTAGAGATTGCTAAATCATTTGTTCCATCAGAATACCACAATAATATTGTTGACTCTGTGAAATTTAAGTTAAAAGGATCTGGAATTTTTAAAAATAAACTATTAGTTCTTGATATTTTAGCTAATTTCAATTGGAAACGACCAGTTTATTTTGCTATCACAGTGGGAAGAGATAATTTTATGGGTCTTGAAGATTATTTTCAACTTGAAGGCCTTGCCTACCGATTAGTTCCATATTCAGTCCCTTCTCCTGATGGTCAGACAGGTATTATTCATACTGACAAAATGTATGACAGATTGATGAATCAATTTAAATGGGGAGGATTAAATAATCCAGATTTATATTTTGATGAAACAAATACTAGGATGGTAATGAATTTTAGAAATAATTTTTCTAGACTGGCGGAATCATTATATCAAAAAGGAGAGTCAAAGAAGGCATTGCAAGTACTTGATAAATGTATGAGTGAATTCCCATCATCTGTCGTTAGTTTAAGTTATTTCTCAATTCCTATAATTGATTTATATTATAAACTAGGAGCAAAAGAAAGAGGTAATAAATTTCTAGCTAATATGATTGAGGATCAGATGATCTCAATTAAATATCTAAAAGAGTTTAAGCCAAATAGTGGGCTCAAACAAAATATCGGAATTAATGGTCAAATTCTAAATAGTCTTGCAAGAGTACTTCAGGTACACAAACTTGAGGACATGTCATATACTTACTCTAAAGATAATGGCACTTATTACAGAAACAAATCAGATAAAAAAGAAGTGATTGATTACAGTTCATACCGAATTAATACATTTATGAATGATTATTTAAATCTTCAATAAATTTGATCGTAAAGCCACCAAAATTTGTTCAGAGAATCTTAAAATCTTTTATCTGGAGACACAATGAAGATAATAATAATATTTGGTTAACTTTTGATGATGGCCCTGATTCAAAAGTTACTCCATTTATTTTACAAATACTTAAAAATCATCAGATAAAAGCAACATTTTTTCTAGTTGGAGAACAAATCAACAAATATCCAGAAATATTAGATATGATACTAAATGATGGCCATATTGTTGCTAATCATTCTTATTCACACAAAAATGGATGGTTTACAAATTCCAAATCATATGTAAATGACGTAGAAAAATGCCAAGTCTTTATGCCAGAAAACAATCTCTTCAGACCTCCATACGGAAAGATTACACCTATTCAAACTAGAACTTTAGAAAAGAAATACAAAATTGTATTATGGGATGTTCTTAGCTATGATTTTAGCGAAAAAATAAAACCCGAAAAAATAAAAGAGAACATTATGAAAAACACTACAAAAGGTTCGATAATTGTACTTCATAATAATCATAAAAGTTATAATAATCTGAAATTAATTTTACACCAAACTATTGAGGAGCTGAAGCAGAAAGGATTTAACTTCTCAACTACTTGGTAGCAATAATGAAATGATCTAAACAGTCATTATTTGAATCTGCCAAAAAATAATCATTAAATGTAACATGGTCTACTAATTTTGTATTATTATTTTGAAGTTTTCTTCTATTAATTCTATTTAGAATGTCATATGGTATTTGCAACAACCACTTTGGAAGCCAGTATTGCATGTTAAATACATCCCATCTAGTAATCTTAGCTACAGATTCTTTGTTTTTTTGATAGTAATCCATTACTTTATTATTACCAAAAACACCTTTTACATCTGAATTTGAAAATATTTTTGAAATTAAAAGTTTCATTTCATTTGGGCTGTACTCTCTAATATGCCACGGACTACGGGTTAATGACATTAATTTATTAGGTGTAGTTAAAATCAACTTTCCACCTCTTTTAAGTACACGCTTAATCTCACTTAAAAATAATGTGTCGTTTTTAATATGCTCAATAACTTGAAAAGTAATGACAAAATCAATACTATCATCTTCTATTTTTTGTAATGGAGGGACTTCTGATTTAATAAAAGTAATTGCATTATTATTCTTTATTTCCTGTGAAATTTTAGTTTCGAATTTATCAACCGCAATATACTTTTTACTTAGTGGAGCTAATTCTCGAATACCATATCCCTCTCCACTACCAATTTCTAATACAGTGCCATTAACTAATTTAGCAGCTTCTTTATATGCTATCATATGTCTTTGGAAAATTACATTTTCTGACGGATCTAGATGTGAACTCCTTTCTGCTGTCTGTAATATTTTCATTATGTTTATTTAATTTGATATTTCAATTAATACGGGGCAATGATCTGAATGTTTAGCTTGATTTAAAATAGCAGCTCTATTTAACCTAGACAACAAACTATCTGAAATCATATTGTAATCAATTCTCCATCCTAAATTTTTTGACCTTGACGCTGCTCTATAGCTCCACCAACTATAATGATGAGGATCTTTATTAAGATGTCTAAACGAATCTATAAAACCACTTTCAATCAACTTACTAACCCATTTTCTTTCTTCAGGCAAGAAACCTGAAGAATTTTTATTTCTTTGAGGATTATGAATATCAATAGCTTGATGACAAATATTATAATCACCAGAAATAATTAAATTAGGAATTTTTAATTTTAACTCTAAAATATAATCAAATATTAGGTCAAGAAATCTCATTTTAAAACTTTGCCTAAGGGGATTACTTCCAGATGGAAAATATATACTCATAACTGAAAAATTATCAAAATCAGCTCTTATTATCCTTCCCTCTAAATCAATTTCATTAATGCCACAACCAATCTCTACATGCTTAGGAATTTGTTTTGACAAAATAGCGACACCACTGTAGCCTGGTTTATCTGCTGAATTTATATAGCAATTGTAGCCTATCTGGTTAAATAATTCTTTTTTAAATTGTTCTGGCTTTGCTTTAATTTCTTGAAGACAAATAACATCAGCATTTGATGCCTTAGCCCAACCAACTAAGTCTTTTTTAATAGCGGCTCTAATACCGTTAATATTATATGAAATAATTATTGGCACTATCGAAGCTTTAAATTATTTTGAATCACAATTTTATCTTCAATAATTAATTTAACTAAATAATTACCACTTTCTAATTTCTCAACTCTCTCCCATTCAAAACAAAAATCTAATGCTACATTGTTATATTCAAAATCTGCAAATGTTGTTACATCAATTGTAGAATCAGAAAGTGTAGAGCTAATTGCATCAATTCCTTTTATTAGAGATGTTTCTTCATGTATTAATTGCATATATACTCTTTTAGTCTCAGCGGTTGAAATTTGATTTGCTCCTACAGTAAAACAAACTACAATTTTTTGAACTTTTTTAGCTGACCTTGTTACAACCTCACTTCCTGTATTACGGTATCTTTTAGTTTTAATATCTAAATCAGTAAATTCTAATACTGAACCTTTACTAACTTTCTCAGCAAGCTCTTCATTCTTTTTATTTAATTTATAATTTTTCCAATTAATATTTTTATTTACTTTTATGACACTATCTTTTATTAAAATTAGTTCTTCATTAATCAGAAAAAGTGAATCAATATTATCTAAATATCTTGCTGATATAGACTTTAAAATCTTGATTTTTTCTTTTGCTTTCTTTAAATCATTTTTTGTTCGAATAAGCCCTCTTATTTCAGAAATTTGACTCTGTATAATTGAATCCTTGTCTTCAAGTTGATTGTTTAAGTCTCCATATTCATCTAATAGATTATCATGTTCATCTATTAAATCATCAAGTTCATCACGTAACATATTTTTTTGTTCAATAAACTGCACTTTTAGCTCCATTTCTCTTTGCATTTTACCTTGTTGAAAATAAAATAATCCAATCAAAACAAAAAACAAAAACAAAAACAATATGAATACTTTTTTTCTTGAAAAATTTGAGACAAATGATTTAACTTGATAAATGAATTTTTTAAAAATCATTTGAAAACTCTTTGTAAATTTTCAGTAACTCTTGCTTTAGGGTTTGTTCTAATATTTTTTTCCTCAATTTCAATTAATTTAAATAATCCCTCAATAGTTTTTTTTGTTACGTAGTCATCCAGATCTATTTCAACTGGTTTTGTAAGAGGAATACTATTATATTTTGAAATTAAAAAGTTCCATACTTTAACAAGGTTTACGTTTTTAATGGATTCATCTACGACAGGCTTAAATTTAAGATATAATTTTTTTGATGTATTGAGCATTAAATATTTTGTAGCCGCATTATCTTCCCCATCCAATATAGCTAAAGCATCATTCATTTTAATATTACTTATTTCATTTAAAAAAATATCTTTAGCCAGTTCAGAAGCTTCAGATGCTGCTTTATTAAGTAAATATTCAAAATCTAAAACCTTTGAGTCCATTCCTAACTTTAATAAAGTTTTTTTTATCTGATATGCATCTTTAGGAAAAGGAATCTTAACTAGTTCATTAGTGTAAAAACCATCTTTTCTAGATGTTAAATTAACAGATGATTCCGCTCCAATTGCAAGAGCTTCTTTTAATCCAAGAGAGATATCATTATTAGTTAAAACTTTTGTTGAAAGCAAATCTTTTGCAATTAATGTAGAATTTGTTAACTTATTAATACTTATCTGAGCAATCAGCTGAGTTGACAAGAAAAAAAATATTATTAATAGCTTATTCATAATTCGAAAATATGATAATTAAAAACAAAAAACAAAAAAAACCTCATCATTAAGATGAGGTTTTGTGGGCCCAGCTGGGCTTGAACCAGCGACCCCTTGATTATGAGTCAAGTGCTCTAACCAGCTGAGCTATGGGCCCTCCTAAATTAGGATGCACAAAACTATTAAATTTGTTTAATTATGTACAACTTTGTGGTATGAAAAATATAAAAGCTATAATTTTAGACTTGGGAGGTGTTATTTTAAATATAAATTATCAAAAAACAATTAATAGTTTTGAAAATATTGGTATCAAAAGAGCAAGCTCTTTATATTCAAAGCAGACACAAAATAATCTATTTGATCAAATTGAAACAGGCGCTATTTCAGAGAAAGAATTCTTAAATGGCATACAGAATTTAGCAGTTAAAACAACTCATAACGAAATAAGAAAAGCATGGAATTCAATGATTTTGAATTTACCTGATTCAAGAGTAAAATCAATACAAAAAGTTAAACCAAAATTTAAAATATTTTTATTAAGTAATACAAATAGTATCCACATAGCCGAATTTAAGAGAAAAATTGGTGATTTAGAATATTATAAGTTTTATAACCTCTTTGAAAAAATTTACTATTCTCATGAAATTGGACACAGAAAACCTAATAAAGAAGCTTTCCAAATCATTCTAAATGAAAATAATCTAATAGCAAATGAGGTGCTTTTCATTGATGATTCTTATCAACATATTAAAGCTGCGAAATCATTATCAATCAATACTCATCATTTAAAAGATGATGAAGATTTAACAGCTATACTTGCTGACATAACTCAATGAGAACACCGTTGGTGTCTTTAGGGTGAAGAAAACATATTAATTTTGCATCAGCACCTCTCTTAGGTTGATCGCTTAAAAGACGTATTCCTTCCCTTTTCAATCTATTCATTTCTGCAGTTATATCACTCACATCAATTGCAATATGATGAATTCCTTCACTATTTTTTTTAAGAAATTTAGAGATTGGGCTAGTAGGACTTGTAGCCGCTACTAATTCAATTTTATTTTTTCCAATCTTGAAGAAAGAAGTTTGCACTCCTTCTAAATCAACTTGTTCAGATTTATAAGGTTTACGACCTAGGATTTTTGTAAATAGAATATTAGATTCTTCTATGTTTTTTACAGCAATACCAATATGCTCAATTTTATTCATAGAAGTTACTGCCAAAAACCTATATGTCTTTGGGTTGACATTGTTTCTATTCTAAAGGTAATACCGATTTCATGTGTGCCATAATTATAATTCATTATTTCACCTACAAACGTATGATCATATGAGTATGATAAATGCATATTCCCTTTTGTAAAACCAAAGCCGAAGATTGCTGAACCACTTGACCTATATGACAAACTTGCCCAAGTTTTTTCTAAAAATATTAATCTAGCATTAAGATCTGTAATATTTGATTGGTACTGCATTTTTCTAATTAAAAAAGAAGGTTCAAGCTGCCAATCGTTGTTAATTATCTGAAACTTATACCCACCAGTTCCAAAATAATTTCTGTACTCAATATTTGAATATGGAGAACCAGAAATAGGAGTATTAAAAGTGGATTGGAAAAGATTAGATGCAGAAAAACCAAAATAAAAATTTCGACCATATAAATATATACCTGATGATGCATCTCCAACTGTTTTTTCATATGATGATGATGAAAAAGCATAATCATCACCAGGTGGCAAATCTCCACTATTAAAATCTAGAGTGTAATACATTACTTTAGCACCTAAACCAAAAGAAAGATTAACTTTATCATAATTAAGAGGAACATGATATGCATAGCTTAAGTGTAAATTAGCTTGGGTAGAGGGAAAAGACCTATCAAACAATAGATAACCTCCCATAGCTGATCTATTGTTTAACGCTCCATGATAACTAATGGTAGATGTTAAAGGAGCATTTTCAAATCCTAACCATTGCTGTCTTGCCTTGATAGATAAGGGATTGTATGATTTACTACCAGAAATTGCTGGATTGATTATTATTTCATTCTCATAGTAGTTACTGAAAATCGGATCCTGTTGCGCATATATTTCAGTTACCACAAAAAACATTAATATCAAAAAAATATGTCTCATTATCTTACTATTGTTACTATTCCTTTTAAAATATCATCCCCATTTTCTAAATCTATTACGTAATAATAAGTTGCTGATGGTAAAGGTTGATTATTACTATCCTTACCTCCAAAAGCATTTTCTTCTGTATTAGTATAATTTCTTCTTCGAAAAACCTCTCTTCCATTTCTATCATAAACTGATACAACCGCATTTGGGTAAATATGTATATTTTTAATTTCCCAAAACTCATGAGTTTCATCATCATTCGGGGAAAAAGCATTGTAAATAGTTAAACAATTTCTTGGATTAGATTTAACTTCAATACTATCTGATAATACACATCCCATATCATCAGTTATCTCTACTTTATAATAATTAGGTAATAAACCTGAAACAGATGAAAATGAATCGACAACTAAAATATCATTTTGCTGTACTCTATCCTCTTGAGATATCCAAATAAATGTATATGGAGGTGTTCCTTCTTGAACAAATACTCTTGCTTGCCCACTATTGTCATCTTTACAAATAACACCAACAGAAGACATAAAAGAAATCATCTCGCTGACATCTCTTACCCATACTTGAATAGTATCTAAACAAAAATTTGCATCTGTAATGGTTAATACGTTGGGAATAGATTGTGTTGGCGGTAAATTATTTGCATTCAAGACTGTTTGTCCATCACTCCAAATAAATTGATATGGAGGTGTTCCTCCCCAAACATCTGCGGTAATATTAACAGAGTCTTTATTTGAACATCTACCATTTAAATCAAAGTTAGCTGAAATTTTATTAGATTCCTGTATTGCTATAGAATCAACTAATGTGCAAAGCTGTATATTATTTGTTATAGTTAGATAATAAGTACCTGCAAATAAATTTGTTAATGTTGTTGAATTTGAAGTAAAACCGTCAGGTCCAATCCAACTAACTGAAGAATTTGAATTAGATAAACTTATATCAATTGATCCGTTACTACCACCAAAACAGTTATTATGTGAATAATTAACAAGTACATATTCACACTGCGCTAAGACATAAACATGAGTGAAGGTAAAGAATAAAAAAAGTATTACGTTTTTAATTTTCATGAATTTTTAAAGTATGACAAATATATAAAAAAAAGCTTGTTAAGATAACAAGCTTCTAGTGAGGTATCGAGCGGATTCGAACCGCTGTAGATGGTGTTGCAGACCACTGCCTAGCCACTCGGCCACGATACCTTTAAAGCGCAAATTTAATTTATTTTGATTCACAATAACATTTAATCAGTAGTTTATTTTCTATTAAATTCAGTCATAACTTTATCTATACCTAAAGTAGTAAAAGCTTGAATAATAGTAATAGCGTTTTGAATCTTGTTACTAAGTAATGACTGATCCTCTTCCAAAAAATTACCTAAAACATATCTTACTTGCTGTCCCCTATTATAATCATTACCAATACCAAATCTTAAACGTGCATACTCATTACTATCAAGTACACATTCAATATCCTTAAGCCCATTGTGCCCCCCAGACGAGCCTTTTTTTCTTAAACGCAGTGTTCCTAACGGTAGCGATAAATCATCTGTTATAATTAATAACTTTTCTTTTTTAATTTTAGTTTTTTGAAGCCAGTAGTTGACTGATTTTCCACTTAAATTCATGAAAGTATTTGGCTTAACTAAAATTAGCTTCCTTCCTTTATAGTTTATCTCACAAGTGTTTGCATATTTATCAGAGCTAAAAGTAGTATTGGATGAACTTGCTAATTCATCCAACACTTTAAATCCAATGTTATGCCTAGTATTTAAATACTCTTCACCAGGATTTCCCAATCCAACGATTAAGTATTTCATTATTACTCTGTAGCAGGAGTCTCTGAAGATTTGGGATCAGAAGCACTATCAGTTCCTTCTTCTCCTTCTCCTTCTCCTTCTTCTCCTTCGATTTCTTCTTCAACTATTGCTGCTCTAGCAGTTTTAACACCTACAACAACAGAATTTGGTGGAGCTAAAAATTCTGCTCCTTCAATTACAACATCTTTAATATATATAAACATTCCAATCTTCAAATGCTCAATGTCAATATTGATAGCTTCTGGAAGATTCGAAAGCAGACCTTTAGTAATAATCTTTGGTCTTCTAAACATCAAATTACCACCATTTTTAACACCAATTGCAACACCACTAAGATTAACTGGAAGCGAAACTGTAATAGGTTTATCATCAAAAACTTCTAAAAAATCTATATGGAGTATCTTTTCTGAAACTGGGTGAAACTGGATGTCTTGCATAATTGCTTTTGTCTTTTTGCCATCTACATCTAAGTCAACTACAAAAGTATCTGGAGTATAAACGAGTTTTCTAAAATCATTTTCATGAGCATAGAAAGTCACTTGCTTTTCTCCCCCGTAAAGTACACATGGTACATTACCCTGATTTCTTAACGCTCTTGTGTTGGTTTTTCCAACATTTAATCTTTCTTTAACGCTAATTGCTAGTGTTTTCATTATTATTTAAATTTAGTTAATATTTGTTATTTATTGTTGCTCTTCCATGTAGAGCTAATTGATTTGTTCTCTGTAACTGCTTTAATTGTTTTAGCCAGAAAGCTAGAAACAGAAATCTCTCTTACTTTTTGGCTTCCGTGCTTTTTAGGAATTGTATCGGTAATTACTAGCTCAGAAATACTAGAATTATCAATGTTTTTATATGCATTACCAGTTAAAACACCATGTGTACAATAAGCTCTAACAGTTGTAGCTCCATTAGCTATCATGAGATCTGCAGCTTTTGTTAAAGTTCCTGCTGTATCTACCATATCGTCAATAATAATAACATCTTTACCATCAACATCTCCTAATACTTTCATTGTACCAATTTCATTTGCTTTTGTTCTCTCCTTATAGCAAATAACAACACCACAATTTAATAATTTTGCATATACATTAGCACGTTTACTACCACCCATGTCAGGTGAGGCTATAATTAAATTCTTTAGGTTTAACTTTTTAATATCCTCAATAAATAATTCTGAAGCATATAAATGATCAACCGGAACTTCAAAAAAACCTTGTATTTGATCGGCATGAAGATCAATGGTCATAATACGATTAACTCCTGCCGAAGTAAGTAAATTTGCAACTAGTTTGGCACCAATTGGTACTCTTGGCTTACCTTTTTTGTCTTGCCTAGCATAACCAAAATAAGGAATCACTGCAATAATATTGGCAGCTGAAGCTCTTTTAGCAGCATCAATCATTAACAATAATTCCATTAGATTATCAGAAGGAGGATTTGTAGATTGTACTAGAAAAACATCTGAACCTCTAACAGTTTCATCAAAAGACGGTTCAAATTCTCCGTCTGAAAAAGCAACAAATGAAGAACTGCTTAATTGGCTACCAAAATTTTCTGCTATTTTAGTTGCTAAGTTAAGCGTATTATTTCCTGCAAAAAATTTAACTGAAGTACTCATATTATTTCCTAATTAAAAGGGCAGCAAATATACAATTTAACATATAAAAAACCAAGCAAAAAAAAATAGATATTTTTATTCACTGTAAGATTAAACTTCTACTTTTGTAAATCTATTGCCCAGGTGGCGGAATTGGTAGACGCGTTGGTCTCAAACACCAATGGTGCAAACCGTGCCGGTTCGATCCCGGCTCTGGGCACTAAAGCAGAAATTAAACTTTCTGCTTTTTTTATTATTACGTAAAATTAATCACAATAATAATATTTAGTATTTTAAGATTTTTATAAATTTGGACTTCTTTATATAAAAACTCAATATCTTAAAATGGAAGATAAAAAAAACCATAATATTTTTAAAAATATAAGCTGGGATGATTTAGGAAATATGGGGCAATTTGTAAGTGCAATTGCTGTTGTTATTTCACTTTTATATTTAGCATTTCAAGTAAAACAGAATACAATTCAAATTGATCATAATACAAAAGCAGCACGTTCACAAGGAATTAATTCAAGCATTAGTCATACACTTCAGATTAGACAAGCAATTTTTGAGGATAAAAAGGTTTTGCGAATATTCTTTAAAGGAAATAGTGATCCGTCCAGTTTGAGTGAAGAGGAGAGACTTAGATATCGTTTAATTTTACATAACTGCATAGGAACAATATGGAACACCTACGCTCAAGTACTTTATGCAGATTTACCTATTGAAATTTGGGAATCTCAAAAGACTCTAATTAAAAGATTATTACTAACTAAAGGAGGTATCTGGTTTTGGACTCATTTTGGCGGTGAATTTGATCCATTATTTAAAAAAGATGTTGAAGAGTTAATCTTTCCAGATGGTATAAAAATTATTTCTGAAATTCCATTAATCTAATATAACCTTAATTTACTTTAGCAGAATATGGATAAACAACAAAAATATGATAGAGCTTATCTTAGAATGGCATTAGAATGGGCAAAACTTTCTCATTGTAAAAGAAAAAAAGTAGGAGCATTAATTGTGAAAAATAAGATGATTATTTCTGATGGATATAATGGAACACCGTCAAAATTTGAAAATTGTTGCGAAGATGATAGTGGAGCCACTAAATGGTATGTTCTTCATGCTGAAGCAAATGCCATACTAAAAACTGCAAGCTCAACTCACAATTGTAATGGAGGCACATTGTACCTAACAATGTCCCCATGCAAAGATTGTAGTAAATTAATACATCAATCAGGAATCAAAAGATTAGTGTTTATTAACAAATATAAAGATACAACCGGCATTCAATTTCTTTTGAAAGCTGGTGTTGAAGTCTTAGAATTTGATAAAGAGAAAATTTAATGAAAATTATTCAACCTCTTGTATATGCTGTCTTAATTTCAATTGGAATTTTTATTGGAAATATAAGTAATTCTGAAAATTATGTGCATGAAAATAAAATTGATAATATTTTAAAAATAATAGATAACCACTATGTTGATAGTATAAATTATTCTGATTTTGAAAATAAAACTATTAATACCTTTCTTAATGAGCTTGACCCACATTCATCATATATCTCTGTTAATGATTATAAAGCTATTGAGGAGGATATGAATGGAAGTTTTAGTGGTATAGGTGTAGAGTTTAATATTATTGAAGACAGTATAGTTGTAATATCTCCAATAGAGGGAGGACCATCTCAAAAACTAGGAATTAAATCCGGAGATCGAATTATAACAGTAGAAGATGAAGATGTTGCAAGTATTGGTGTAAAAAATGAGAATGTAATAAAACTTTTAAGAGGGGAAAAGGGAAGTGAAGTAAACGTTAAGATAAAAAGAAGAGGAACTAAAGATCCTATTTTATTTAAAATTATTAGAGATGATATTCCATTAGTTAGTGTAAGCGCTGGCATTCTATTAGATGATAAAATTGGTTATGTAAAAATTAACCGATTTGCGGCAACTACATTTAATGAAATGAATAAAAAGTGTAATAAACTAATCAATCAAGGAATGGAAAAACTAATTTTAGATTTTAGAGGTAATCCAGGTGGCTATCTTCATATTTCTAATCAAATTTGTGATGAGTTTCTTAAAGACGGAGAATTAATTGTTTTTACAGAAGGCAGAAACAGAGAAAGAGATGAAATTTACGCTACATCAAATGGAGAGCTGGAAGATATTGATATTATTTGCCTTATCGATGAAGGTTCAGCTTCAGCTTCAGAAATTGTTTCTGGAGCAATTCAAGACAATGATAGAGGTTTGATAATTGGAAGGAGATCATTTGGAAAAGGGCTTGTTCAAGAGCAAATAAGATTGCCTGATGGTTCAGTAATGAGATTGACAACACAAAGGTATTATACGCCTAGTGGAAGATGTATTCAAAAAGATTATGGGAAGAACTCTAAAGAATACTTTTTAGAACAGTATACAAGGAACGAACAACTTCAAAAATATGATTCGCTAGAATACAAAACAAAAGAAGGCAGATTGGTTTATGGTGGGGGTGGAATAACTCCAGATATTAGAATTGATCGAGACACTACATTAAATTATTTTCCAATAAATAAAATGATTAGAGATGGCGTGATTAACAAATTTTGTTTTGAAAAAAGTGAATTACTTAAAAAGACCAATGTAAAAAGCTATAAAAATTTACAGATAACTAGCATATACGAAGATTTTAACAACTATATTTCAAATGATTCTACAAATGATAAGATCAAATTAGGTGAGAAAGAATTAAAATATTTAAAAAATATGTTGCTAGCAAATATTTCAAAAAACATTTGGGGTGAAGATATATATTATGAAATAAGTTGCATTGAAGATGAGTTTGTTCAGACTGCACTTAAACAATTTAATTAAGGATTTAACTCAATTTTACTTCAAAATACTTTCTTTTACACTATTCTTTTATTTCTTTGTTAAAAATGTATAACTTTTACAATAAAAAGTTATACATTTGCAATAAAGATTAGATTATGCGAAGAAAGAAAGAACCATTTATAGCAGTTTACTACCCTGTAATACTAGCTTTTATTTGTATGTTATATTCAATTGGGTTAGGTATGTCCGGAGATTTAGATGGAGCACAATATTCTGCACATTGGCCAGGTACGATTTTATTATTTGCAATAGCAATTAGACAAAGAAGGAAATCATGAATACAGGAATTTTTATTGTAGGATTTATTATATTTTCTTTATATATCTTCGGCTTGTTATATATGATCAACTACTCACACAAATCACAAGAAGAAGAATTAAAAAAAGATCCAGAATTAAAAGATTCTGAAATATAAAACATCATTTAAAAAACTTATTTTAGGTTATACTTAGTTGTAAAATACATTCATTACAATAGCATGTGGTAGTGTAATTACTGAAATTATCATGATTGATAATAGAGGTACTGAATAACCAATTATATTATTGTATGATAATACTAACAATAAAGCTGTAAAGCATATACTCAAGACTGAATAAGGAGCTAGTAATTTAATAAAATCAAAAATCTTAAAATTTGGAGTTTCTTTTTTTAAGAAAATATATTCATCATTCATGACTTTTAGAGAATGAAGTGCAACAAAGTATAGTGTAAATCCTATTATAAACGGGAAAAGATAAAAAGTAGCATGAATTAAAAATAATAGGAAAATTTCTGAAAAAAATCTATCTAGATTAATTTTCTTCATAAAGATAAAAATAAACATTGAAATAAATGTAAAAGCATTAGTGCTGTAAAATAAAATAGACAATTTACTCAAATCATAAACTTGCTCAAGAACAACAGTATCATCAAAAAATAATGTAATACTTTTTAGTTCTTCAATATTATAAAACATTAGAGTTGAAAGTAATGAAATTCCCCAAATGAAATAAAAAATATTCTTAAATATAGGTTGAATATTAATATGGGGGAACTGTGATTCACCAAAATGAAATGCTGATATAAATAAAAAAAATATCAGACTGTAAAAAACCGAAACATGCCACAAAATCAAAAAAGCAAAAATCAAACCTATATAAAGAACATAAAATTTAAGCTTTGAAATTTTTCTTTTTTTAAAGAATAAAACGTGATCAATTGCCCCATGTGGGATACCAATTAATAAAATAAAAAAAGATGAGTAAATTAACTGATCATTTAAATCAATTTGTTTAAATCCTTGAAATAAATTTAGGATTATATAAACCCCAATTAAATATATAAAAGTAAATAGATTCATTAATTATATAAAAAAACGGAGCAGGTATATTTACTTGCTCCGTTTTTTAAAATTAAAATAAATAATTAAATTTATTTGTTTGATTTAGATTCAGAAATTGCTATGCCATAAACAACCAATCCAAACCCAATCTTGTTAATAGCATCAGCAAGATTATACCATACATCAACGTTTTCAGGTGCCATAACACTGCTTAACCAGCCACCTTCCATACACATGTATCCTATTGGATATATTGCCCATCCTACAAGAACGAACCAAGCTAAAGCTCTTACACCTTTTTTAATAACATCAGAGTTACTATTTTCAGCTAATTGAGCAACCTCACCAAACCATACTGTGTAGGCAATGTATAAGTAACCAATAGTAGAAAGTACTCCCCACTGAACAGAATGACCTGTAGATCCATCTGTAAATGCCTCTCCAATATATCCACAAACTAACATCCAAGTTGAAGCAAGAATTAACTTCCATAAAAGACTTTTCTTGGCTCCAGCTAATTTTGTGAGCAAATAAAATTCAATACACATTAATGGAACAGTTAAGATCCAATCTACATATCTGAAAAATGTAGGACTATCCCCTGTAGCTCCCCAATAATCACGCATGTAACCATAATGAACAGCAGCAATACCAGTAATTAATGCTGATACTAATAATGATAATTTCCATTTTGCATCAACACTTCCTCTTTCGAAGAAAAAGAAAACAGATGCAGCAGCCATCGCCATGTAGCCAATAAAAAAAGTAAAGCCTACGTAATCATCTGGTGCCATTTTTGTAACAATATCTAATAACATTTTTTTTTTTTTTGATTAATATGGTACAAACATAAACAAAAAATTTACTTTGCATAACATTTTTAGTAAAAATCTATACAAAATGTTAATAATCTTAAATATGTGATTTAATAAATTAAAAATTACAGACTGTAATATTAATTTATAATTTTACAGAATGAGTAATATAAAATTTAAAGTTGGAAGTTTATATGCTGGAGTGGGAGGTATTTGTCAAGGCTTTAAAAATTCTGGATTCAAAATTACTTGGGCTAATGAAATTGACAAACATGCATGCATCACATACAGAGAAAACTTTTCTCATTTACTCTACGAAAAAGATGTAATGAATTTAAATCCATCTGAATTATCTCATATAGATGTTCTTGCAGGCGGATTCCCATGTCAACCATTTTCTGTTGCTGGATACAAAAAAGGGTTTGAAGATGAAAGAGGAAATCATTTTTTTAGAATACTTACGTTTATTGATAAACTAAGACCAAAAGTAATATTCTTAGAGAATGTAAAAAACTTAATTAGCCATGATTCTGGTAATACCTTTAAAATAATAAAAAATGAAATTAAAAAAAGAAACTATTCTTTTCATGCTAAAGTATTGAACACAAAAGATTTCGGCAATATTCCTCACAACAGAGAAAGAATTTTTATGATTGGATTTGACAAAGAAAATTATCCTGATTCTGATACTAGTTTTAAGTTTCCTCAAAAAGAAAATCTTTCAAAAAAGATTTCTGATATTATTGAAATAAAAAAAGTAGATGATAAATTCTACTACAAGGAAGATAAATATATGTACTCTCTTTTGAAAAAATCAATACAAAAAGAAGATACTATATATCAATTTAGAAGACATTATGTTAGGGAAAATAAATCTAATGTTTGTCCCACCTTAACTGCAAACATGGGTACAGGAGGGCATAATGTACCATTAATAAAGACTAAATTTGGATTTAGAAAACTAACACCTAGAGAGTGTTTTAGATTTCAAGGATTCACAGATAGCTATAAATTACCTAACATTGCAAACAGACATCTTTATAAACAATCTGGCAACTCAGTAAGTGTTTCAGTTATTAGTAAAATTGCAAAAGAAATTCTTAAAGTTTTAGATCAATCAATTAGCTAGTTAGTAAACATAAAAAACAATATGATAGAACATTATTTTGACTGCCCACATTGTTGGGAAAATCAATTAAAAATGATTGATTCATCAATAGAAATACAGAAGTTTATTGAAGATTGTGAAGTTTGCTGCAATCCTATTGAATTTGATTTAGTAGTTAAAAATAACCTCATAGAGTTATTCTCGGCGATTCCAATAGATCAATAAAATATTTTAGTATACTTAAAACTAAGTTAAAGAGTTTTGTCGATTGAAAGTTTAGATTTATTTTTCTTTATATAACTCTCAGAATATCCTGTGATTTTAGCTATTTCAGTATTTGATTTATTATTTTTAATTAATTGAAAAGCTTTTTCCTCTCTCCTCAATTTAATATACTCTCCAGGTTTAAAATTAGAACTTAAATGATATATTGCTGCATGTTCTAAATTAAACTTAGATTGAACAGAGCTTACTGTGACAGTACTTAAATTATTGTTAATATACTTTTTAATCTCCTCAACTAATTTCTCACTTGTAAAAATCACATTTCTATTCAATTTGTGTTTATAGTAAAAAAATAATATCAGAAGTAATATTATACTAATTACAATATATTTAAAATGTTTTGTATCATCTTGATTTTGCAGATTCTTGTAATTTAAGAGCCCTATAAATTTGTCAATATTTCTAAACTTATAAACACCGTGTATACTTCCAACACTTAAAGATAAATCAGTCTTATATATTGCGTTTTTATTAAACTCATCAATTATTATTTCAGGATAAAATAAGTTTTCTTTGAGGTCATATATAGCAAGATCATTATTACCTGAAAGAATTAAATAGTTGAAACTCTTATCAATAGTATGATAATTAATATCTAATTCAATTTTATCAATAGTAATAGTTTTCTCAATATCATAAAGATTATAATCCACTATACAAACATTTGATTTTTCTGTCAAGGCATATATCAAATTACCACTTGCAACAATATCTATAATTAAATGATTAAATCTATGTACGATTTTGACAGTATTTCTTTTGACATCTATTGATTTTAAAAAAATTCCGTCAACAAACAAGAATTTTTCATCAAATTCATGACCACCTCTAAAGTTTTTTCTTACAGTAACAATACTTTCTTTTTTCAAATAAAGCGTTTCAAAATCTTTAGATAACAAATTTAGTTTAAATATCCCCTTGTCAGATATCACTAAAAAATGCTGATTATTTAGATAAAAAATATTTCTTACGTTTCCGATTATTTTTGATGACTCATATTCGTTATTATTTTTATAAATAAAGATCTCATCAATACCATTTAAATACAATAGGCCATTATAGCATACAAAGGCTATACTATCAAATTCTTTAATTTGCCCATCAGTATATGTTAAAGAGTTTATTTTTTTATCATTATAGAAAATCCCACCATAAGTTCCAATAAAATTTTCAGAAATAGTTCTTACGCTTGCAAATGGGGTGAAAGTATAAAAATTAGATTTATAAATTAGCAGATGTCCTTTAGAAACTATATAAATATATTCATTAAAATATAAAAAATCAGTTGTAGATTTTTCATATTGATTATTAATAGTTATTGGTGGTTCAATAAATCTTATATTAAGTGCAATTGAATTAAAGTTTTTGTCAACTGGGCCTCTTTTTTTTAAGTCATATTGTATTACTTGATCTCCAGCTAAAATACTAAATATACCTTTATTAGTACTAAAATATATTTTATCATCATTAGAAAAAACATTATAATAAACTTTATCATTATAAATTTTATCTAGAACATACTTGTTATCGTTTATAGAGAATGCTGAGTTAAAAAAAGCACACAAAAGCAAGAGAATTATAAAATTTAATTTTTTCATGTTTATTTTACTAATAGTATTTACTAATGTAAGTCTTTACTTTCTTTCTTATAGAAAGCCTATTTACTTTTGGATTGCTATTTAGGTACGTTCTCAATATTCTTTCATTGAAAAGAACATGATATCTACTTAAAAGCTCGATAATTCGTGAATTTCTATTTCCTATGGATAAATTATTAAGCGCAGTTTTTAACTTAAAACTTTCGGTAACATCAATTGCTTGTTTAATCTCATCTATAGTTAGAAGGTCTGATCCAGTTCCTTTACTTGATATACTTTGATTAATCCAAATATCATCTTCATACAAATAAGATACCAACTCGATTATTTCATCGATTTTTTGTTTGTTAATTTTTTTTAGATGATCTTTCTTTTCCATAAAGTATAATTTTTTCACAAAAATATATTTAACAATTAAAATAATACTCAAAAAAATATATGATTTACTCTCACAAAACTAAACACATATAAATTTACTACATGTAATGAGATAATTATTTTTATAAATATAAATTGTCTTGACTTTAAAAATATTATCTTTTTATTAAATAATTTATCTTTTAAAGTTCAAAATAAGAAAAAAATGATTGTAACTGAATGACTACATTTTTAATCTACCCTAAAATCTTATCTTTGAAAAATGTTAGAAATTCTATTTAGTATATCATTTTCGTTATTTGGAGGTAATCTCATTGATACAAAACTTAAACATCACCAATATGAAAAAGAGGACTATAAAGAAATTTTTTATTTGAAGAATAAAGAATCTGTTAACACATATTGTGTTAAACATTCTAGAATAGAAAATATTCAGAAAAAAAAATATAATAGTCATAATGGATTGCAAAAAACAAAATATAAAGTCAATATTATAGACAAAGAATATAAC
>ERZ1046367.631-NODE-631-length-23004-cov-5.679289_pt1 | contig 23004 bp, 24 predicted proteins | sample MGYA00383091_ERZ1046367 | MGnify/ENA primary metagenome ERZ1046367 (study PRJEB29581, sample SAMEA5548361) | metagenome | biome: marine; feature: coastal; material: water | depth 50 m | study: Short-term variability in the microbial, nano- and picoplankton... | reverse complement strand
GCTTGTAGTTCTTTCTCTCTTTTTTCCCAATCTATTATATTATCCTTTTCATATGCATAATCACATGCTGAGCATTGACCTTTAATTTTTTGATCCCATGCTATTCTTGGTCTTTGATTTGATACGACACAGTTATTGCAAAACTTGATCTCTTTTGGAAGTAGACCTAGCTGTTTATCAAGAATATCGTCTGATGATTTTATTATTTTACCCATTATCACTCCTATGATTTAACAAATTGTTTTAAAATACTTAGGCCGTATTTTCCACTCTTTTCAGGATGAAATTGACATCCATACGCATTATTTTTATTGATAATTGCAGTTATATTAACATCATTATAATTAGTTGTAGCCATAATATTATCTTTATTATTACAGTTAACTCTATATGAATGAACAAAGTACATAGATGACTTATCATCTTGCCCCTTAAGGAGATGATGATTTCTAACATTTTCATTAATGATAACTTTATTCCATCCGATATGTGGAATTTTATGAGTAATATTACTCGAATTTATTTTTGGAATTTTTTCAACATCCCCATCTATAATATCTAAACCCTCTATTTCTCCAAATTCATAACTTTTACTTAGCATCATTTGCATGCCCAAGCAAATTCCTAAAAATGGTCGATTTTTTACGATGTGTTCTTTCAAAGGCTGAACTAACTCTCTCAAATTTAGTCCTCTCATTCCATTTTTAAATGCACCTACCCCAGGGAGTATTATATGGCTTGCCTTTTCAATATCATGAGGCTTATCAATGATCGTAATATTTGCACCTATATGTTCTAGAGCATTACTAACATTGTATAAGTTGCATAAACCATAATCTACAATACTTATTTTAGGCTTCATAGTCTCTGACATTAATATTATTTTCCTGACAATGCTCTCTTATCAGTTTTATATTTGAACGGTCATAATGCAATATGTCAGCCATGGCAACTGCATCAGCACTTGAGTCATTTACAACTTTAGACAAATCATTTAGACAACCCATTCCACCACTTGCAATAACGGGGATAGAAACAGATTCAGATACCTTTTTTATTAATTCGTAATCAAAACCCTTTTTAGTGCCTTCGTTATCTACTGAAGTCAATAAGATTTCTCCTGCCTCAAGACTTTCACCTTGTTTAGCCCATTCAAGCACATCCATTCCAGTTTTTTGTCTACCATTTTCAGTGTATACTTCCCATGAATCATCTCCATTTCTTTTTGCTTCGATTGATAGCACCATGCATTGGGAACCAAACTTTCTTGAAACTTCAGTTATCAGCTTTGGATCTTTCGTTGCAGCGGTATTAATTGCAACTTTCTCTGCACCGCATCTAAGGAGATATTTGACATCATCAATAGAACGTAATCCTCCACCAACTGTAATAGGAACATATACATCCTTCACTGCTTTTTTAACAATATCACTTAAATTATTTCTTCCATATAAGCTTGCAACAGTATCCATATATATAATTTCATCTACACCATCATTATAATATTTTTTTGCAAATTCATTAGGGTTACCCATAACTCTTAAACCTTCAAGATGTATGCCTTTTATCAAATTTGGGCCTTTGATATCTAATCTTGCTATTAATCTAATATTGCTCGCCATTCTATACTTATTTGATTTGTTTTCTAAGTTTCCACTGACCATTAAAATATTTCCATATATGTGGCGAGCGAAATTTATCACATAACCTTAAGAAATAATCTTTAGTAAATATAGGTTCTTCAAATACTTTACTAGCAACTGGAAACTCTTTCTTGTTTATACTTAAGTATTTATATATTTCTTTAGAAAACCGTTCGGGGAATTCATGATCAAATTTATTCACTAAAAGCACGCCCTCTTCTCTATTAATGTCTCCTGATCTTATTTCTTGAGATGCATCTGTTGTGGCCCTTCCTATTCCAAACTTTATTCCCATTGTATAGTAAAAAAAATCATCAATTTTATCATCTATACTATTATATTTACTATATGTTCCCAAAGTTCTTTCTGGAGATGCTTTGAAGTCACTATGCTCCGCAGCATAATAATAATTTGATTGAGGATGCCATTTTAAATAGTAACCAAGATACCTAAAGTCTATCGAAGTCTTCTTTATATTTCCAATTGCCTCAGGCACGTATATAGATAAATCATTATCTGTTAAACCAAAGTCATTCTTTAATGATTCATAGGCAACACCACCAAAAAACATTTCATCTCTTTCGCTAAGAGCAGAAAATGTCCAGTCTCTTTTTGAAGACATGGCCTCATTAACTGGAGTACCATATTCAGATTCTTGTTCCCCATAAAATATTAAAGGAATATCAAACTTTATTGCCATCTTTGGAGCAAAACATTTTTGACCTAATATAAAAGGTTGAAAAGGATGAAATAATTTCTCCACAGCTAATCTAGTCATTAAACGATGAGTTCTCCCATTTGGAGTCATAAGATAATTATCTAAGCCTGAGTGAATCCATGCCTGAAAGTTCTCCCAGCCCCACTGTGTATACATATTTGGGGCCCATGTTACGGTCAGTGGATTCATATTATATTTATACTTAAGGACATGGGAAGCATAAAAGCTATCTTTACCTCCAGATCCAGGAACAAGACAATCATAAGAGCCATTGTTACTCCTATATTGATTACATAGCTCTATTAGTTCACTTTCTCTTTTTTCCCAATCAATATTTTCATTTTTTTTCTCTGTGGCAATACATGCATCACATATTCCATCCTCATTAAAATTAATAGTCTTTTTTTTGGAGTTTTCTGTATGCTTAAATTCAACAGCTGAATTAGGACGTTGATTAGAAATAACACATCTTTTACAAAATTTTATTTCAGGTGGAAGACCGTATTTTGTCACAGTACTATTTTCTTTTTTAAATTCTGATAGATCAATCTTATTTGGTGAATTTATAATTATTTTTGACTTATTCATTATTTTATAGTCCAACCGCCATCTATTATTAAATTTTGACCAGTTATATATGATGACATATTGCTAGCTAAAAAGAGCACTGGCTCCGATACATCAGATTCAGTTGCCATACGGTTTAATAAAGTTTTTTTATTATATTTCTTTATAAAATATTTTTCTTGGCTTCTCTCAATTCCACCTGGTGATACTGCATTAACTCTGATATTAGGTGCCAATGTAGAAGCTAGCCATTTAGTCATATAAATTAAACCAGCTTTCGAAACTGAGTAAGCCGCTGGATTATTTATAGCGGTACCTTTGTAAAGATCCCAGTCAGGAGCATTAACACCATATATTGAAGATACGTTTATGATAGAAGCATTCTTTGATTTTTTCATTATTTTATAGATGCCTTGTATCAGAAAGAAAATTGAAGTTAAATTTGTATCTATAGCTTTATTCCATGCATCATAACATTGATTTTCAAAACTTTCATTCCAGCCTTTCATGTTATCAGTACCGACCATCCCAATTGAATTGACCATTATATCTATAACCTTATATTCTTTCTTTATTAATTTTATACAATCTATTCTTTCTTTTTTATTTGTCAAATCTAGAGGAAGAGTTCTTACCTTAATCCTATTTTTTTTCTCAAGCTTCTTTTTTACTTTATGAAGTCTTTTCTCATCGAGATCAATAAGTATCAGATTTGACCCACATAACGATAATTTATCTGCTATACACATGCCTAGATGGCCTGCACCACCAGTAATTATGGATGTTTTCTTGCTTAGATTTAAATTTTCAATTTTTATATTCATTATTCTTACTATACATGTAGGAAGCTATATCAAAATCATACTGATCATCTATATCAACGCTCTCATCCCTAGGAACCTCAAAACCTCGAATTTTCCCATCAAATAAACTATTAGAACTAGTTATATAATCAGGGCTTGTTATATAAGCATAAGTGGTAATCATATAACATTCTTCTGCATCTTGTCTTCTGTTAATTTGTTTTTTACTTTGATTCATAATTTGAACTATGCCCTCGTCATTTTTAACTACTATATTGAAATTTGGTGAGTGATTACTCTTGGTAATACCTAAAACAGCATCAAAATTATTAGATGTATAGCAATCAATCATTTTCTCAATAGTTTTATAATTTCTAAGTGGAGATGTGCATGGTAATGTAATAAATAAATCGATATCTTTTAAATAGTTTTTAACTGCATGTTGCCAACATACCCACTCATCTGTTGTATCTCCGGCAAGATTAGACGGACGCATGAATGGTACACTGGCACCATATTCTAATGATGTTTTAGCTATTTCCTCGCAATCAGTTGACACAACAATGTCCGAAAAGAGATTTGATTCAATCGCTTTAATTATTGTATGAGCAATAAGTGGTTTTCCTGAAAATAGTTTCATATTCTTTCCAGGCAAACCTTTTGATCCACCTCTGGCAAAAATAAATGCAACTTTTTTCATTGACTTATCGCCTCTGTTTTATTTGATTTTAAAGATTTTTGCATTGCATTAATTATAAATTGTGTATTTTTACATTCTTCTATCGTTAACTTAGAGGTGGTATTATTTTCTATTGATTTAATAAGGTCATTTAATTCTCTGACATATGAATCATTTATTTTATCTTTAAATATTTTCAGTTTTTCTTGTTTACCAGTTTTAATCATTAAAGAGTTCATTATATGATTAACTTCAATAGTTGATTTTTCGAAGTAGATCTTGCAATACCTTTTCTCCTTTGTGGAGATCATATTCAGATTCATCCTGACAATAGGCATGTTTTTACTATATTCAAAGGCCGCAATAATATGAGTCTCAATATTATATTGACTATCTTTGATAGTCTTATTATAGACCATAACTTTGCTTGGCTTACCAAATAATAAGTATAAATAATCAATTTCATGGCTTAATTCATTAATTACACCACCACCTAGATCTTTATTAAAAGATACAGAATCTTTGTAATTTAATCCTTTTCTCCATTTTCTAAAATCAGTTTCAACACATATATCGATTTCTTTAATCGCGCCGTATTTTCTATTTTTTATAATATTAAAAATACTTTTAATACGATTTGTAAACCTCATGTTGTAACCAACTAATGTTTTTAGTTTATTATCATTGCATATCTTAATTAATTTATTAATTTTTATGTCGGGAGTCGTTAATGGTTTTTCTAAAAAGATATTAAAACCTTTTCTTGCTAAAACTACTGCATCAGCAACATGGTTCGAAGCTGCTGAACATATAACTGCAATAGATTTTTTACTCTTAGGGTAAATATTTTTTAAGTTATCAACAATATGTATATCTTTTTCATTTAACATTCGATTTAGTTTAATGCCAAACCTCTTGCAAACAAAAATTGATTTTTTATTAGACATATTTATAATATTATCTATATGCCGTAATGCGATATTACCTGTGCCTATGACCAAATAGTCTGCAGCATAACCTTCTTGATTATTTTTGAGCTTTTTCATAATCTTTATGGCTCCCAATATCTAGCCACTGCTCATGTAATGGGAATATACCAACAGAATCTTTTTTAATATTCTTGGCAATAATATCAGTCATATTAATAACTGTATTATCCTGTAGATCATTCAATAGCTCAGGATTAAGTATATAAATTCCAGCATTTATCAAATACTTCTTAATTGGTTTTTCAACAATATTTGATAATTTATCTTCATCTAACTCTATGGTTCCAAATGGAATTTGAATGTCATATATCGCAGCGCAGACTGTAATAAGTTTATTTGACTTATTATGGTAGTCAATCAACTGACGATAATCCATATCAGTGAGAACATCACCATTTATGATAATTATAGGATCTGTAATTTTTTTATTCTTCAATAAATATAAACATCCAGCTGTGCCCAAAGGTTTCTCTTCTTCTAGAAACTTAATGTTGAATCGAGTATCATTTAAACTATTAAAGTATTTTTTAACCATTTCAGCCTTATAAAATATTGAAATATATATCTCTTTCAGCCCATGCTGGTCAAGCTTGTTTACGATTTCATGGATTAGTGGTTTTTGATTAACAGGTAAAAGTGGTTTAGGAGTGTTTAATGTTAGAGGCAGAAGCCTTTTTCCTTCTCCACCCGCCATAATAATCACTGGATTTGTCAACGAATAACTTTGCGGTGCATTTTCATTCGTAATAATATCAATAATGTTATTATTACGATCTATTAATGGTATATATTTATAAGAAATCAATAATTTGTTTATATTCTTATAGTCATCTACCAAGGCGCATTTAGGATCCAAATTCATTACATCTTTACAACTAGTTTGAAGATTCTTACCGCTCAATAAAGCTCTTCTTATGTCACCGTCAGTAATTGTCCCAATTAGTTTATTACTTTCAACTATTAGCACTAATTTAATAATAGATTTTTGAAGAGACTCAATTGCCAATGCCATGTCACTATCAATTCCAATTATATTTGATTTAAGATTATTCATGTTTTTTTTAAATAATCACTTAATCTAACGATCGAATTCTTCTTAATATTTTTTAATAAAGTGCAATTAATTACATTGCTAAACTCTAATGCTGAAACACCCGACTTAGTTCGTTTAGCAGTTAAGTCACTATCAGTTATCTTATGACCTTTTGTTAAATTATTTTTATAAACGAGTTTCTTACGTACCGAAGCTAGATTCCTTTTCTCAGAAGGAGTAACTTTTTTAGAATGAGAGCCAGACATTAACTCAGTTTTTCTAACATTTTTAATATATTGAGAAAATTCTTTAAAATTTAAAGAGCTTTTATGGTCAGGCCCTTTTAATAACTTATTTTGTGTCACATGCACTTCAATCATAGATATGTTTTTAGATGTTGCAATTATTGGAGTGATAAGGTTATTTGAATGGTCCGAATAACCAATCGAAGTTTTATATCTGTCTTTTAGAGTATGTATTACATTTAAATTTAACTCATCAATTAATGCGGGATAGTCCGTTGTACAATGTAGCAATGAAACTTTAGTAGATAAATATTTATCGTGTTTTAAATATAATTTCTGATCTCTTTTATAGTCAAAATTAAAATCTTTATTTGCATATCCATGACAGAGAGCAGATAAAGCTATATCTATATTGTCGATATTAGCCAAACCACATGAGATTATAATATTCTTTTTTGTTTTTCCTGCCTTTAATAATAACTGTATATTTGTTAGATCTGATGATCCTATCTTTATTGTTTTAAGTTTTAATTTAGAAATTAAAAATCTCAGACTTATAGTATCTACCGCCGTAGAAATGAAATCTATGTTAAGTTCTTTTGCATATTCATGCAATATAATAAAGTCTTTGTCATTTAATTCATACTTTTTCAGCATTTCATATTGGGAATCTTTTTTATTATCTTTTTTTTGATATTCAGCTTTAGAAACAAGTGTGTCGGCGACATTAATTGCTTTATATGTTTGAAATTTAACGGCATCGGCACCAACTACTTTACATGCTTTGATCATTTTTTTAGCTCTTGTTAGTGAACCATTATGGTTTACACCTATTTCTGCGATAATATATACTTTTTTATTATTGATTGATATCATAAAACTTTTTCAACTTAATATTGCTTAATTCAGTTGTTGATAGCACTTTTAATACTTTTTCAATTTTATTCTTGCCTTTGTATGATATGCTTTTATTTTTCTTTGTACCATTAAGTTTCTTAATTGATTTAACAATATCTTGTCTCGAACTCTTACAAGATATAACAGATTTTGCGTTTGGCCTACCAGACTGTCTATCACCTATGTTTATAGATGGTACATTTAGTGCAGGGGCCTCCACTAATCCAGATGATGAATTTCCTATAAGGCCTATAGAGTATTTTAAGAGACTCAAATAATCTATTCTTCCTGCTGATTTAATCAAAAATGATGATTTATTATTGTTAACAAATTCTTTAATGGCATTTAATATTTCGTTACTGCCTGTATCAGAGTTTGGATATGTAAATATGAAGAAATATTCTTGATATGAATCTAATGCTTTTAATAAACTATTTATCATTTGATCATTGCCTTTATTTATAGTTTCTGGATGTATTGATACTACTAAGTATTTTTTTGAAATTGGTATATTATATATTTTATATGTATCTTCTTTTTTCTTGAATACTAGATTCTTCAATGCATCTATGCCTAATGAGCCAATGTTGAATACATTTTTTGAATTCTCACCTAACTGCATAACTCTTTTTTTAAAGCTAGTACTTGCAACAAAATGTATGTCAGCCATTTTAGTTATCATATGTCTTATAGAATCATCTATTACTCCATAAGTCACTTCTCCGCCATGAATATGAGCCAATGGTATACCCATTATATGGCAGGCAATCGCTATTGGCAAAATATCATATCTATCTCCTAATAAAACAATTATATCTGGTTTGAGTTTATTTAAAGTTTTAGAACAATTTCCAATTTGACATGAAATAGATCCTAATATGTCATTATCATTAGTATTACTTTGATGCGATTTAATTTTTCCATCAATAGTAAAACCATCTGTTAATATTTCCTTATAAGTCGAGCCATACTTAGGCAGAAGATGCATGCCTGTTACAATTAGTTGTAGCTTAAGATTCTTGGACTTTTTAACTCCTAACATTAATGTATACAAATGGTTATAGTCAGCTCTACTTGATGACACGATGCAAATTTTGCGTTTAATATTCATTTATAATAGGAACTTGGTAAACTAATTCCTGTTTTCCAATGTTTATTAGCATTAACAATAGGTGACTTAGGCATCTTTCTATACATATTGTTCAAATGCTGTGGCTTCCATAACTCCCTTACCATGATGTTCTCTTTGTGTAATGCTTCTATTAATACTTGATGATATTTTTTATATTTCTCTTTTAGATATAAATTTGTGATCCAATGATTAGGTTTGATGGAGCTATTGTATTCATGTAGAAAACAATATTTATTATCATGAAAAGCATTCCTATATTTACTATGTAATTTTTTCTTATTATTTAATATAGTCCTAATACGTGAGAGTTGACCATCGCCTAATGCTGCATTTATATTTGCCATCCTAAGATTATAGCCTGCCTTATCATGCTCAACTTTCCATGGATGGGGTACTCTAGCAGTACTAATCAAATGCTTTATAGACTCGTAATCTTTTTTATTTTTAATTAATATTGCTCCACCCATACCTGTAGTAACTATCTTATTTCCATTAAAACTCAAGATACAAAATCTACTACTCAAGCCTATATGCTTATCATTTACATGGGAACCGAGGGCCCCAGCACCATCTTCTATGACTTGAATATTATATTTCTTTGTAATTCTCTTTATTGCAGTTAAGTTTGCTGGTTCACCATATGCATGCACAACAATTAAAGCCTTAATTACTCTACCAGTAAATTTATTTAAACATAATTTATTTTTATAAGTCGCTATGCTTTTCAAATATTTTTCTATACTAATGGGACATGCATTAAGAGATTCTGAAGAACTATCGATAAAATTTGGTATACCACCTGCGTCTATCACTGAGTTTGCGGTGGCAACAAAAGTCATAGATGGCATTAATACTTCACAACTATCAATATTTATAGTTTTTAATGATAAAAATAGTGCTGAAGTACCACTATTGGTCAATAAAATATTTTTAGATCCGGTAACTTTTGTCAACTTTTCAGTAAAATGATCAATATATTTTCCCTTTGTTGAAACATAAGTTGATTCAATACACTTAGCAACATTATCAATATCTTTCCTTTCAAAGGATGGTTCATGTATATCTAATTGTTTATACTTATCTGGTAAACAAGATTTTATTTTATCAATTATGTGATTAATCATTATTATGTAGCGTACCTATCAGATTTATATTTCACCAAATTACTATCAATTTTGAACCAATCAATGGTTTCTTTTAACCCCTTGATTAATCCTTTGCGGTTAGCATATTGCGGAGTCCATCCGATTAGTTTTTTAGCTTTTCTATTATCTGCTTTCAGCCTAAATACTTCGCCTTTTTTTGGTCTTACTCTAGACGCATCTTTTTTAACTTTAAGTTCAATATTAGTAATCTTGCAAACAATATCATATAAATCTCCAATAGATATTTCATATCCAGATCCAATATTTATAGTTTCTCCTATACTTTTTTTAGACTTTGCCGCTAAAATGAATCCTCTTACTGTGTCTTTTATATAAGAAAAGTCCCTGGTTGGATATAAAGCGCCTAATTTAATAGACTTATTATTAGTTAGAACTTGAGTGATGATTGTTGGAATTATAGCTCTATTAGACTGTCTTGGGCCATATGTATTAAATGGTCTTACAATTGATACAGGTAGATCAAAGCTGCTATAGTAAGAATGAGCTATTTGATCAGCTGCAATCTTAGTAGCTGAATATGGTGATTTTGCAAATATTTGATCATTCTCACTAATAGGCATTTTATCAAGATTTCCATATACCTCGCTAGTTGATGTATGTATAACATGCTCCACATTATTACTCAAACATGCTTCCATAATATTCATTGCCCCAAGAGCATTTGTTTGAAGATATGAATAAGGGGAGTTATATGAGTGAGGGATTGCTATAAGTGAGGCTAAGTGAAAAACATAATCTATATTTTTACATGCATTATTTACTGATTTAATATCTCTAATATCACCTAAAGTAATATTAATATTGTTAGTAATAGTAGAATCTAGAGTATCTAGCCAACCCCATGAATTAAAAGAATTATAAATACACATAGCCTTAACATTGCATCCTAAAGAAGTTAGATGCTCCACTAAATGTGAGCCGATAAAACCGTCTGCCCCAGTAACTAATACATTTTTATTTTTTAAAAATTGCATCCTATGTCTCCTTTGTCAAAATTTTATTAATATATTCGTCATTAGTTGTATCATTTTTAAAATTATCAACTAACTTAATATTATTTTTATTTAAATGGTAAATATTATTGCATAGTGATAGTGAAGATGCTCTATGAGTAATCCAAATAATAGTAATATTTTTATAATGTTTTCTAATTGAATTAAAAAGTAATCTCTCTGTATTTATATCTAATGCATTGGTTGCTTCATCTAAAACAAGTATTTCGGGTTCAAGATATAGAGCCCTCGCTATCCCAATTCTCTGAAGCTGACCACCACTTAGTTTTGCGCCATCTTCTCCAATTTTTTCATTGAGTTTATTGGGTAACATGTTTATAACTTCTTTCAAAATCACAATATCAATAAGTCTGTTAATTTTCTCAATATTAATTTCATCTTCTGATAAACCGAATGCAATATTCTTAGCTACACTATCGTCTACAAAAGAAACTTTTTGTGATACATATCCTATTTTTATTTTATTGTTTGAATGATTAACAAGACTCTCATTGATCTTTATTTTTCCACTTGTAGGTTTATAAAAACCCAGTAGTAAGTCAAGTAATGTTGTCTTTCCTGAACCTGTTTCACCAATTATAGCATTAATAGTTGACGATTTTATTTCAAGATTAACGTTTAATAGTACAGGATCTTGGTTATTATATGAAAAACTTACATCATCAAAAATAATTTGAGGACCCATTTTTTCAATACTATAGTTATGCATATGATTTCTTTTCAGAGTAACAACTTGATGAATTATATCTAATGCAGGCATATGGAATCTTAAGCTTGATGATAAAGAATATATTTGATTAATTGCAGGTAATAATCTATAAGCAGCTAATATGAATAAGCTAATGATTGGCAAATGTAGTGATATATCAGCCCCAATAAATTTCATATAAAGTATCACGCTAAAAAATCCACCAAATGCGATTATTTCAATTATATATCTAGGCATTGTTGATAAAACAATACATTTAACTGTATAGGCTAAAAAATCTTTTTGAGAATTAGAGAAATTGTCCAAATAATATTGCTCAGCATTATAGAATTTAACATCCTTTATGCCACCTAGGCAGTCATTAACACTTTTAAATCTGACATCATTGGCCGAAAGGCGAAGAGTACCATATCTTTTAATTTTATTTTTTATGCTAGTGAATAAAACTATGAATATAAATAAAAATATTAACAATGAATAAATAAAAACATTGAAATCAACAGTTATCAATAATGATGAAATTAAAATAATAATAATTACTTTAGATATAATTTGCATAAAAGGTATAAATATTGATTCTGATAAAGCACCAGATTCCTCTAAGATATTCTTACTAACTGATGAAATATCAGCATTTACAAAATATTTATAAGATTGATTAAGGTAACTTTTGGATGTCATCATGCTAATTTTATGACTCAGCAATGCACCATATTTTGTCGTAATCCATAAATTAAATGCGTTTAGTAAATTAATTGTTATAAATGTAGTAATCATAAATATACCAGCTATAAAAACCAAGGAATCTTTCTCTAAAAGAAGATAATTATTTATAATTAAAAAATATTTATTATCAGCAATATAATCAGGGTCATTAAGTAAGCCTATAAAAGGTACTATTGATGCGACACCAAGTAATTCTATAAATCCAATCAATAATGAAAGTAAAAATATTAAAGCCAAAGTTCTTTTATCTTCTCTGTCAGTGAAAAAGGAAAGTTTTTTAATGAACATGATTTTTATTATTTAAAATGAAACTAATTTTATTGTTGATAATCTGATGGGGAGGATTTTTACTATTATAGTTCATAACATATAATCTTTGTTTTTTAGTTAACTCAGTATAATCTTGAATCTTCATATTATGAATGTTATTTAACTTACTCTCCATTTCTTTATATGATGTAAAACTATATTTAATTGGAGCATCATAATTGAACATACTTTCATTATTAGTAAAATCAATATGTAATACCTTTTTTCCAACAGCTAACATTTCTAATAATAATGTCGACTGATATGCGATTGTAACTTCACTTTGATAGGATGCATCATAACTACTATATGATTCAATCAATCCTGAAGAAAAGCATACGTCGTCACCATATATTGATTTATAATATTCAATTTCCTCTGTATTTTTTGATCTTATAGCTATAATTAGAGATTTGCTATTTGATTGACAGTAATGTTTAATATGCTCATCTAACAAAATATTATTCTCTTCAATCTCTCTTGTAATTGAACATTTACTAATATTTTTTCTTTTTTTATAATTTGATAGAAGACATATATCATATTTTTTAATTATCTCTTTCCTTCTTAATTCTGATATTCCTAATTTAAGAGATCCACATGGGATTGATTCATTCGATTTAAAACCCATCTGTTTATTAAAATCAATATCATATTTACCGAAGCAAAAGAAAAAATCATGATTGATTTTAACCGGAATAAGTTTTTCTAATATATCAAACTCAAATTTTTGCCTAATACCATTTTGTATTGCCATATATCTCATGTCGTGATCATTTCTTATTAACCAATGGTATAAGGAACTATTGTCTAAATATGTAAGGATAATTTTAGGGTTATATAGATTAATCATCGATAGTAAATATATTCTATACAGATATGACAATATATTTTTTTCTTGGTTTTTTACCTTTATGATATTTTTGATTATTTTGAATATTATTGATGGAGATACAAATATTGTATCTATTTTGCTCTCTACTATTTTATAACTAAATTCATTTTTAACAATATAATCCAATAATAGACTATCACACTCATTATCTAGAATAATAATATCAACTTTTTTGGGGTTCCTAAACTTAAAGTACATTAGTTTATTTATTACTTAAAAACCAATCAATTGTTTTTTTTAGCCCTAGATCTATGGACGTTTTATTAGCCCACTTTAACTCTTTCTTTGTATGCGAAGTTGATAATGAATTAAACCTTATGTCACCGGGCCTATCTTTTTTATTGATTACTTTTGGCAAAGTAATAGATTTATTATTGAAAATATATTTCATCTTATCGACCAACTTATTTATAGATGTTTCTTTTCCTGTTGAAATATGAAATATATTATTGCCCTTGCATTTGATGATAGCCTTATAAATTGCCTTACATAAGTCATCAGCAAATATATAATCACGAGTATGCTTTCCATCTCCATTTATACTTATACATTTATTATTAAATATATTTTTAACAAAAGCAGTAATTATACTTTTTTTATGGAGAGAATATTTTCCATAAGCATTACTAAATCTAAGTATCGTTGTATTAAGATTAAATACGTTTGAATAAGTCTCACAAAATGATTCGATTGATAGCTTGCTTGATCCGTATGGAGAGATTGGTGCCCGAATATATGTTTCTTTCATTGGTGGTTTTGATGTACCGAAAACTGCTCCACTAGAAGCAAAAATAAAACCTTTAGCTTTATTAATCCTAGCTGATTCTAGATAGTTCATTGTCCCGTTTACGTTGGTATTAAATGATTCTTTTGGTTTGTCTATAGAAGCGTCTATTCCGGATTCAGCTGCTAAATGAACAATATAGTCAATATTATGAGTTAACTTCAAAGCCAATTTATAGTCCATTATATCTGCTTTTATCACAGTCACTTTATGATTAGAAATTTTATAATCCTTAGATTTGGAATAATACTTATATTTACAAATTGTATTAATATATTTTAGAGATGATTTACTAAAGTTATCGATTATAATAATTTTTTTTACTTCTTTTTTTGTAGAAAGTAACTTAAGTAAATTACTACCTATGAAACCAAGCCCTCCTGTGATTAATATTTTCATTACCAGTTTACCTTTGGCTTTATAATTCTTTTATCAATTCTATCTTTATGTTTATTAACATACTTAGCAATATCAATAATTACTTTTGGACTCAACTTCAAAGGCTTTAATCCAAGCTTTTCTATATTAGAGTTTTTTGCATTATAATAATGTTTTTCTTTTTCAATTCTTGGATTTGCAATATTACTGATAGTTGCATTAATATTGATTGCTTTTAATGATTTTTTAACTAGTTGTGCTAACTGTCTGACTGAAAATTGTTCTGTGAACTGATTATATATGGCTAACTCACCATTCTGAGGTCTGTTTTTAAGAGTCAATTTAATACATTTTATTGTGTCTACCACATTTATATACCCTCTTATTTGAGCACCTGAGCCATATACTGTCAATGGTGTTTCAGCAACTGCTTGCACTATGAAACGATTTAAAACTGTTCCAAAGATATCATCATATGTAAAAGTTGGTGCCAAAATATCCTCCTTTTCAAACTCATCATGATAGATGCCATAGACAGGTCCTTGCATTAAATCTGTAACATTTAAATCATAATTTCTTACGTAGAACCATATTAAATCTGTATCCATTATCTTAGACATATGATAAAGGCTTGATCCTTGTCTTGGATATAAGAATTTATCTTTTCTATTATTATGATTTATATTTAACCATCCCTCTTCAATATCAATATTAGGCGTACCATATTCACCCATTGTACCTAGTTTAATAATATGGCAGTCGGGAATTATATCTTTTATGCAGTGAATAAGATTGAAAGTACTTTGGAGATTATTTTGTAATGTTTCCCAGCCATATTTATTGTTAAGCATTGAGAATGGTGCAGATGGTAATTCAGCAAAATGTATTACCGCATCGGGTTTATGCTTGGTAATTATGGCCTTCATCTTTTTATAATCAGAGCAATCTGTTTTATAGAAAATTATCTTTTTATTAGTCTTTTTAAGATTTTTTAAACGTTGAGGTACTAATGGCATTTTATATAATGGCTTCCTTTTCAAATCTTCCATATATTTTCTTTTTGAATAATTATCAACTAAAATTAATTCATGATTATCTTTAGCTAAAGATGCAGTCATTGACCAGCCAAGATAACCATCTGCTCCCAAAATCAGGATCTTCATTAATTCTTATCCTCTAGAAATGTTTCATATTTATATTTTTTTAAAAACCTTTTATACCAATGAATGGTTTCTTTTAGCCCATCTTCTAATTTATGCTGCGGCTTCCATTTAAAATATTTATTTAGCTTATTATAAGTCATGAATTGATGTTGTATTTCTCCCGTAAGAGACTTATTAGCAAATTCTTTAGATATCTTCTTGTATAAGTCATTATTTTTGTAGATTCCACATACTTTTTCTACAATTTCATTAACAGTATATCCATGACCAGTACCAGCATTGAAAACTTCTCCTCTTAGATTTTTATTTTTATATAAATTATATGAAAGACATAAATATAGATCACAAACATCATCAACATATAGAAAGTCACGTTTATTAGTTCCATTACCTCTTGGAATAAATTTCCTATGCCCAGTATTTGCCAAAATACAATCTGGTATTAGGGCTGTAAAATTAAGTTGTCCTGGGCCATAAATATTAGCAAATCTAGTTATTATCACAGGTAATTTAAATAAATCTGATGCATAAGATTTTGCGATCATATCGCCTGCAGCTTTAGATACGTCATAAGGATAAATTGGTCTTAAGTCATAGTTTTCCTTATATGGTAAGTCTGCAACCTTGTATTCCCCATAAGCTTTATCAGATGATGCAAGGATGATAGATTTTATACTCTTATGATGGCGTAGATTTTCTAACAGGTTATATGTACCCTTAACATTGGATTCGAGAGTTAAGTATGGATCTACTTTTGCTATGTTCACATCAACTTGAGCTGCTAAATGAATGCAAATATCTATTTTATATAATTTTAATACTTTTTCAATTTTACTATAATCCTTGATATCTATTTTATGAAATTTTAATGATTTAGTGATGCCTTCAAAGAAAAGAAATTTATTCTTGAGTCTTTTATTAGAAATTCCTATTACATTTGCATTTAAATTAACTAGTTTTTTAGCTAGATTTCCACCAATAAATCCATTGATACCCGTTATCAATACAGTTTTATTAGACCAAAAATTCTTAGTTATATATTTTTTTAATATCTTTGTTTGCATATTCTAACTCTGCGATTGTGTTAATAGTAATATGTATTCCGGAGTGTTTATAGCATTTAAGTTTTTTATTTTTGGCTAAGTATGACAGAACATCAACGAAGCTGTTATGATTAAAAAATAAATGATGATATTTTTTTGTAAAAAAGAAATATCCAATGTTCATAACACTATCAAGTACTGGTTTTTCTGTAAATGATTTAACATAATTATCAGTAGTAACCTCCATAACACCAAATGGTATTGTTATGGGAAACGATGTTACTGTAACTGATTCTGGATCTTTATTATGATACTTTATTAACTTTGTTAAATCTATATTAGATATTGTATCTCCATAGCTCAGTATAAAATCATTGTCAATATTCTTAATAGAATCACGTATCCTAGTTATAATGTCACTATCACCAGAATTAACAATATCATAATTCAATGATGTAAAATTGTTTCCCATGAATTCTTCAATTTTTGTAGATTTATATCCTGTTGCAATTATAAATTTATCAAATTTATATTTAATAAATTGATTTAATATATAGTCCAGAATTGGCTTATCATTGATTTGAACTAATGGCTTTGGTATATCTTTTGTTAATGGTCTCAGTCTAAGACCTTTACCACCACATAGTATTATTACTGTAGGCTTATTATTGCTTTTGTGCATCATTCTTTAGGTAAATATTCCATAGTGGATAAGCTGCTATAATCATCATTAATTTGGAAATTTGTGGTGGATAATGCAACATTGAAATGAAAAATATTATTGGAGTAAAATTTAAATAACTAGTCTCGTTAATAAGCTTTTTAAGAGGGTATATAAAAAATATATAAGTTAAAAGCAAAATACCAATAACTCCATATTGTTCAAAATATGTCAAAATATAAAAATCTGAAGTTAGATATAAGTAGTTTGAAAATGGTGAGTCTGATATTAGATTATCTTGCATAAATGAATATGTAATTCCTTTGCCGAGGATTAATTCCATTGGATTTGAGTTATAATACATAATCAATTTATACAAAGGTCCTCCAGGGGAAAATCCATCATGATGACTCACATTTTCAATATTCATTAAAAGATTAACATAGCCTGTAATTGATCCCATAAACTGTCTGAAATTAAAATAATCATATGATTGGGACTCTATTAAATAGAAATAAAAATTAAACAAAAGAACTGTTCCAATGAAAATAAATATTGATGATAAGATTACTAAAGCATATTTCTTTTTATATAAAAGATAAAATAAAATCATTGTGATTAAGATTAGATACGCTGTTTTCGATGTGCTAAATATAATAGCTAAGATACTTAGTTTGGCCCAAAAATGTTCTTTTTTATGCAGCATAAAAAACAATGTCATTATATGAAATACACCTAATAATTGTGGAGACCCGACTAGACCCCAGATACGATACATACCTAAGCTTTTTACTCCTATTTGGTTTGCTGATACAACACCTGAATTACTATATAATGCCTCAAATAAGCCTCTAAAACCCATTAATGATAATGTCTGTTCAAAAATTGTATAAAAAATAGCTATTTTTATAAGAATACAAAAAAACTCTTCTAACTTAATGATGTATTCTTTATTGAGAGGCATAAATATCAGTGGCAAAAAATAACTAAGCGTTGATATTCGAAACTCTAAAAGATTAAATTGCAATGTTAAGAAGAAATTAGTATTTAAATCAAATGGCCTAACAATTGAGGCGCTGAGTGTGTGCATAAGTAAATAAAGTAATAATAAGAAAAAAATAAAAGAACTACCTTTCGTGACAGTATAATTCTGAGCAGCATAAATAATTGAAAAGAACAATAAAGACCCAAGCATAAGTAACTCTATTGTTGCCGAAGGTGTTTTTATGAAGCTTCTAGCGAGATTACCCAGAAATAGAAAAAACAAAGTAACCTTAATAAGATTATAATAGTTTAGATAATAATTAGTAGAAATCATAATATCCTTCAATTTTTTTCTTTAACTGCTTAGTATTATCACTATTTATAATTTCGCTTCTATATAGAGAATATCTGTCAGTATTTCTTGTATTGAATCCTTTTTTGCTTGTCGCGGCAAGATTATAGCCAAGTTCTTTTAAACAAGACAACGTGGTTGAATTATATGATCCATGAGGAAAAGATATTGATCTTACTTCAGATTTAATAATGGATTCAATAAAAGTTTTACTCTCTATCAGTTCTCTACGTTGCTGTACATGATCAAGGAAACCTAGCTTTGAATGGGATTTTCCATGAGAACCAATATTTGAATATTTAAGTAATGATATATCTCTTACATCATTAGTTGATAGAAAAGAATCTTTGTCAATAAAATCTGATGTTATAAAGAGAGTGAAAGGTATTTTTAAATTCTGTAATATATCAACAGCATCTAATGTATCTTTATACCCATCATCTATTGTAATTGATATTGAATTGCCAGCAAAAGGTTTTGTTAGATCATGTATGTGATGGTTATCTTTTACATAGATCATATGAGATTTAAATCTGTTAATATCCATGCTTATGCCATATGTATCATGCTTAAGTTTTGTCCCAAATGCATGATATATTAGAGTTTTATTACCAATGTTATTAATATATTTTTTATATAAGTTAAAATATGTGTAACCTAGTAATTCTTTAATAGAGTTTTTAAGTATAGTATTCAAATAAATAAGTTAAGCTTATATTTTTCTCGTAATAAAAAAGGAAAATACGATATATAAAAATGCAATAAAAGATCCAAATATAAGACCAAGAAGAACAATAATTTTTCTTTTAGGCGCATATCTATTTTGCGGAGCAATAGCCTTCTGATCTAGTTGAGCAGTATTAACATCTTTTACATGTACTTTTATAGAGTCTAAAGATTTAGCTTTCTGCTCTAATTGCCTTAAGCCTCTAATAAAAGAGTCTTTATTAGTTCTTTTTTTAAGAGCATTAATTTCTGCGGATAATGCTTCAGAGCCATATAGGTATAATGGATTTTTAGATTGCAAGCTCTCATCGTCTCCTAATATGACATTTTGCTGATTAGATAAATTATTAGAGCGATCTGTAATTCCTAAATCTAATGCAATCTGTAAAGCTTCTTCGAGCTGAACTATTCTATCTTCTGTGACTTGTTCAGATAGATTTTTTTTGCCAGATATTTCGGAGGATATGGTATTTCTAGTATTAGATATCAAGATGTTTATACCATCAACATAATCTTGTGAAGTAATCTCATTAACCATATCTATATAATCATTCAACCATGTAGCAGCTTGTTGAGGATCTGTGTGTATGAAACTTACTGTCAAAAATTGTTCTTCCCTATAATCTCTTGAGACAATTTTTGATTCAATTTTAAAACTCATTTGGTCATGAAAGTTTTTTTCAAAAGATTTATCATGATTATTTTCATCAAAGTAATCATATAACTTATTATCGAAAAAATATTTTCTTTGATATTTTCTTGATTGTAAGTTCAAAACAAAAGTTCTATAAACTATCGTAGGACTAATTTCTTCGCGAGATAATCTATATCCATCATCTAAAAATACATTCAGTGATTGAGTATATTTATTCTCTGGTGGTATCAAATGAGCAGAAGCCTTGAATGTCTCTGTTTGACTGAGAGCAATTATTACTGATATAAGCATCGAACCTAATACAATAAAAATCATGGCTTTCTTATTATCAATTATCTTATTTATAATTGAAGTTATATTAATTTCATCATTCATAGTCTTTCCTTTTATTTTCAGATAAACTCATCTCTTTTTCCAAGTCTATTAATTCTTGCCTTAGTTTATCATATTCTTGACTTTTTCTATCAAAAAAGCTTAGGGTTAATCTTGCTTTTTCTTCAATCCCTTTAGCGGTCAAAAAATACATATAAGCACGTTTATTCTTATTATTTTTAAAATTTCTAGCTTTGATTATACCTTTCTCCATCAATGCTTTCAAAATATAGTTAACTTTACCTAAGCTAATATTTAATGACTCGGACATTTCTCTTTGATTGGTATTTTGTCTACCATGCAAATATCTGATTATTTTCAGATCATTATCAATATTTTCTTTTTTTGGCATAAATTCTTTATCCTTTAATGTTTTTTAATTTTTTCCTAATAATTTCGAATATATTCATATATGCAATCATCCTAGACAACTCGATTAAAATACCTGCTATAAAATTAAATAAGATTCTATGAGGCATTAACATTTCTATTTTATAGTTAGATTTCATAAATGGTATAATAACCGCTCTTACTAAGATATAGAATCCTAGCAAGTAATAGTGCTCTATATATACAATGAATAAGAATAATATAAACATTCCCATATATATGAATGGTTTCAAGTCACCTTTTGTTTTCCAACCAGAAAGTGAATATGTATAAACTTTTTTAAATCCTGAAAGATATGACTGACAGTAATTAAAATCAAAATACTTTAAACACACTTCTGTATTTATTACTCTTTTAATATTCAACTTTTCAATCTTATTTATGAAATCAACATCATAACCAGCTCTTACTGACTCTATGAGATACCCTGTTGATGTAAATATATCTTTATTGATTAAAGAGCCAGGTAAGCAGATTGTCTTACTTTTAAAACCATATGTTTGTGCAATAAAAGATTGGTCAATAATATTTTTCCCAGCTGTGTAAACTAAATTAGAAACCATATCATTTCCATCTTCTTCTATTAATTTATAATTACTCATCAACCAATTCGGAGGGATTTCTAATCCACAGTCAACATAAGCTATGAATTTATTTTTAGAAGCCTTAATGCCTTTATTTATTGATGTGCTTGGTGACATCTTTCCTGAATATATATTTTTATAATTAGTCATTCCACTATTCATGATCCATTGATCTATTAATACAGAAGTCTTGTCTGATGAGCCCGAGTCCATTAATAATACTTCATCAGGTTTGTAGGTTTGACAAGCTAACGACACCAGAGTAGTTAGAATTGTTTCTGACTCATTATAATAAGGAATAATTACGGATATACTCATTTATTCATTTAGGCAGGCTACCGCACTAATAATTATATAAAATAAAAATTAGTCTTAATCAGTAGTAGAATTAGTTCAAATATATTTTTTGTATATCTGAAAGATCTACAACTAATTCTTGCTCACTATTCAAAAAATTAACTAGCAACTTAGCTCTATACTTGCTACATTTTTCAAGAAAAATACCTGACAAAGTAGATAGCTTACCTTTTGTAATAACTACATTATCTCCATTTTCTATTCTACTCGGCTCGCATATATCTGCTGCCCCTTCTGAAACTTTCTTAATTATGCTGTTATTAATCACAAATGGAACTCCCGTTACTCTATCTACTAGCAATCTAGAAATCCCATATGTATTATTAATTTTATGAATTTTGTGGGATAAATTGGATACATTGATAAATAAATATCCAGAGAACATTATTTCTTTCTTTTCTACCCAAATGCTATTAATAAATTTCTTGATAGACATAGTTGGTAAAAAGCATTTAAAACCCTGATTATTAAGGTTCTTTTCTGCTCTATGCTCTTGTCTGCACTTGGTTTTAGCTAATATCCACACTACACGTTCACCCCTTGAACATATAAAATTAACTTAAAGACAAAGAGAAATCAAGGAGTTTATGTTCACAGATTGAACATATGTACTAAAGGATTACAATCATGGTAATTATTTAATTTTAAGAGGTAAACCTCTGCCAATCCCATAATACTTTATTGAGTTACGTGCCATTTTTTTAGGAGAATATATGTTTCTACCGTCAAATATTATGGTTTGTTTCATATTTTTAGCAAATATATCGGTATTTACGGACCAGAATTCTTTCCATTCAGTGCAAATAATCAATGAATCAGCCATGTTTAGTGCCTTAACCGCAGAAGACTCTTCTTTATAGTAATTCGACCTAATTATACTAGTAAGAGATGCTATTGGGTCATAAGCAGTCACATATGCGCCACTCTTGATTAAGGATTTAATAATGGTAATGCTTGGTGCATCACGGATATCGTCTGTATTAGGCTTAAATGATAGTCACCATACTGCGAATCTTTTTCCTTTAATCTCA
>ERZ1046367.629-NODE-629-length-23129-cov-7.176866_pt1 | contig 23129 bp, 25 predicted proteins | sample MGYA00383091_ERZ1046367 | MGnify/ENA primary metagenome ERZ1046367 (study PRJEB29581, sample SAMEA5548361) | metagenome | biome: marine; feature: coastal; material: water | depth 50 m | study: Short-term variability in the microbial, nano- and picoplankton... | reverse complement strand
AACCTCTGTTCATTCTACAAACTAAATCAAAGGAATCAATTCTATCCCCATATTCTTTTTCAAATATTGAAGAACCATTACCAACTATTATAACCTTTTCTTTATTCATTATTGTGTTTGTATTTGTGAATATAATTCGTTTTGTTTTTCTTGTCGTTCTATATCTTTCGAGTGATATAAACAAAATTCTTCTTGTGGTGGAAAGTGTGAAATTTTCTTTGCTCCTGTAACAACTTCGTGAACTGGATTCTTCCAATAAATTGACTTATCATTTCTATAAATTCTACCTTGATAGTCTGGAAAATTTACCCAACCTTTATCATTTACTCTCCAACCCCATTTTTGTATGTGTTCGTCTGTAATACCCTCAACGGTGTTTACTCTTGGAACCCAGATTAAGTCTACTTCATTAGATTCTAGTATCTCGTGTATATTTTCTATCAACCATTTATTTGGTATTTCATCTGCATCAATTGAAAAAATATAATCAAACTCGTCACGAACTAAATTGTTTACAAAATTATGATGTTCTGCGAAATCACCTTCAAATTTTCTTTGGAAATAATCGTATTGTTGTAGTTTATCAGAATCATCAACAACATATTTTGCTAATATACTTCTTGTTGGTGAATCAGAAAAATCATCACATACAATTATATGGTCTGTTTCTTTTATATTTTCAAAAAGAAAATCTAATAGTTTTTCTAAACTATCTGTTTCGTTATGCGTCAGTATCTTGTAACAAATTCTCATCTTTTAATCCTAATTGTTTATTTTGAAAGTCATACTCTAATAATTTAACTGATTTCATCTCTAATGGTAAATAAGTTCTATATGCATTGTATTTAGTGAATTTACTTGCTACTTTTTTATAAAAAATTTCACCTTTTAATCCACTTTCCTTTATCAATACCTTAACAACTTCCTTGTTTTTTCGTTCATCAATTTCCAATATAGGTGTTCCTATTCTACTTAATATTCTTTTTAATATACCAGGTGATAACATTTTTAAATCAAAAGCGTGAACCTTTCTATTTTTCCAAGAACCTCTAACTGGAAAGATGTTTATAACTATCACTATTCTTGGTTGAGCGGAACTTGACTTCTGACCTCTGTATCTAAATTCAAGAACATCACCAACTTGTATATCCCTATATGTTATTGGTAATCTACTTAATATTTTACTTCTATGTGTTCCTAAAAAACTCATCTTACATCATCATTCCAGGATTCATAGGTGGTTGTGTTGAATCAGATTTTTCTTCTGGTTTATTTGTGATAGCTACTTCAGTAGTTAATAACAATCCAGATATAGAAGCGGCGTGTTCAACTGCTACCCTTGAAACTTTGGCTGGGTCAATAATACCTGACTCAAACATATTAACATATTCTTCGTTTCTTGCATCGTATCCGAAATCATCTTCACTCTCAAGAACTTTCTGAACAACGATTGATGATTCTACACCAGCGTTTGAACATATTTGTCTGATTGGCCCTTCCAATGCTCGTTTCATAATATCAACACCGACTTGTAAACTTGGTGTTGTTTCTATACTATCTAAGTCTTTACTTGCTCTAAGTAATATAACTCCACCACCTGTTACGATTCCTTCTTCAACAGCGGCTCGTGTTGCGTGTAAAGCATCATCAACTCTATCTTTCTTTTCTTTCATTTCAACTTCGGTAGCGGCTCCTACATTTAATACTGCGACACCACCACTTAATTTTGCTAATCGTTCTTGTAGTTTTTCTCTATCGTAGTCTGAAGTAGTATTTTCAATATGAACTCTAATTTCATTAACTTTATTTGTTATGGATTCCTTTGTCCCACCACCATCTACGATAGTTGTGTTGTCTTTATCACTCAAAACCTTTTTACAAGTTCCTAATTCATCTAAAGTAGTTGATTCTAATTTGAATCCTCTGTCTTCAGAGATTACGGTTGCTCCTGTTAGTGTTGCTATATCTTCTAACATTGCGCTTCTTCTATCTCCGAAACCAGGTGCTTTAACTGCTATGACATTAAAAGTTCCTCTTAATTTATTAACAACTAATGTTGCAAGTGCTTCACCCTCAATGTCTTCTGCTATAATAAGAATAGATTTACCTGCTTGAACAACTTTTTCAAGTAATGGTAATAAATCTTTCATATTAGTGATTTTCTTATCGTGAACTAAGACATAGGGGTCTTCTAATTCTGCTTCCATAGTATCTGAATTTGATACAAAGTATGGTGATAGATAACCTCTATCAAATTGCATACCCTCTACAAACTCTAAGTAAGTTTCTGCTGTTTTAGATTCCTCTACAGTAATTACTCCGTCTTTACCTACTTTATCCATAGCTTCTGCTATCTTTGAACCAATTTCTACATCATCATTTGCTGATATAGTTGCTACTTGAGCAATCTGATTAGAATCTGGTATATCCTTTGAGTTTTCTGATATAAATTTAACAACTCTATCTTTTGCTAAATCAATACCTTTCTTAATCTCCATTGGATTTGCTCCCGCGGTAACATTTTTCAATCCCTCTGCGATGATTGATTGTGCTAAAACTGTTGCTGTTGTTGTTCCATCACCTGCTACATCAGAAGTTTTAGAAGCTACTTCTTTTACCATTTGTGCTCCTACATTTTCTAATCTATCTTCAAGTTCTATCTCTTTCGCAACTGAAACACCGTCCTTTGTTACGGTTGGTGCACCAAATTGTTTTTCAACTACAACATTTCTACCTTTTGGCCCTAATGTTATTCTTACTGCATTTGCTAATTTATCTACACCATTTTTAAGTGATGTTCTTGCTTCTGTATCGTAGAATATATCTTTTGACATTATTTATCTCCTTTTAAGTCTTTTGTTATTCCCATTTCTTTACAAGCTGACATAAAATCATCTTGTTCGAATGTTTTTGCGTTTTCTATATCAAGTCTTTGTGAATAGCCATCATATAACTTTTGTTCTTCCTCTGGAATATCAATTACTGATGCATATCTCCATTTCCAATTCGTTGGACTACCTTCTGGGAATATCATACCTAACTTACCCATATTAATAACCGAAGGATACCACAAAATATCTCTTCCAATATCGTGGAATTTTAAATCTGTTACCAACTTTGGTGTTGATTTCTCATTTTCTATCGTCTGAATACTATCTTTTTCAAAACGACTATCACTCATAAATCCACAAGCGAAACACATAAAAGAACTGAATTGTTCTTGCATTTCCTCAAAACAACTATCCGTGTCTTTACAATGTGGACAATCTATTACTCTTTCCATTAATTTTTCTCCTTTGACTTTTTAACATCAACACCAGCTTCCATAGCGGCTATCTCGTGTTTTAATTCACAATCTAAATGATTAGTTCCATTACCTAAATAATCATACTCAACTTTGTGAGTGTGTTTTCCACAAATATCACAAGTCCAATGTTCTAAATATAGTTGTTCATCTGTTTCATTTGAAGGTTTCCCTGAATGCTTTTGATTATCTAAAAAGTCACCTACTGAAAGATTACCTTTATTTACATTATCAATTAATGCTTGAACATAATCTCTTGATGTTTCATCAGTTAATATATTTTTAACTTCTTTTACTTCTTTTCTTAATTTTTTTATCTCTTTTAATATTTCACTCATATTATTTCTTCTTTAATGTTGGTAATTTAATATTACTTGTTGACTTTGGATTTGCTGATTTCAACTTTGGTAGTTTTAAACTAACTTGTTCTTGAAATTCAGGTAAATACTTATCAAGTATTTTTTCAAATTTTTTTGTCATCGCATCCAAACTGAATTTATTTCTGTTTTGAAACGATAATTTTTTAGCTATCGGAACATACTTCTTATAATTATCATATACATCTTTCATTGTATTTGATGCTACTGGATAATTTACTGAAAACCATTGAGAACCCTCTACATAAATATTCTCTGGAAAGGCTTCTGATGGGACTTTTGTCAAACTACCTGGTAACATTATTGCTTTATCTTCTGGTAAGAAATCTCTGTGTCCACTCCAATTAGAAGCTATAACAGGTTTTTCACTTAAACTTGCTTCTAACAATGGTCTACCAAATCCTTCTCCGTGAGTTAGTGAAGTGTGAGCTTTAACTCTTGGGTGATGATACAATTCGTTCATTTCTTCATCAGTTAAATCCCCGTGTAATAAATAAATATTTGGTAAATCATCTCCTTTGATAGTATTCTTAATATCTCTAATTCTTTTTATCATTTCTTCTCTGTCTAATATTGAGAAATCTGCTGAGTTGGTTTTCATTAACAACGCTGGTTTCTTTTTGTGATTCTTGAATGTTTCTAAAAATACCTTAACTAACATACCAGTATCTTTTCTATCATTACCAATACTACCACTTAACCAATGACCAACATATAAGAATAAGAATGATTCAGGAATATTCTTAAATTCTTTTTTCAATTCTTTACTGATTTGTTTTGGTTTCTTATAAATTGTCGTGTCTGCTCCTTCAAATAAAACTTCAATAGGTTTTTCATTTTTAATACTACCTAATACCTTTTTAGTCGTGTTGTCTACTCTGTCATAGACACAATTCTCAAAAACTTCTTTTGTAAAATTGGAAGGAACTATGTTTAAATCCATTCTATTCATACCATCTAACCACTCTTGTGGACACGCTGTTGATTCAATACCAGCAGTAATACCGATATTATATTTACCAATAGTCATAAATTCATTAGGAATAACACAATGAATATGAATATCGGGTTGTCTTTCCATATTTGGATTATTTAATAATCTTTTAATTATCTCAATATCATTCGGGTCTTTTTCATTTAGTGCATTTTGTGGTGTTGAACCCCAACGAACAGGAAATATTTTAATATCAAATCTGTCCATTGCAATTAAAGACCTTGCAATATCTCTTGAATGTGCACCATATCCACTTCGTGTTCCAACTGGTGCTGTAAATAATACTAATGGTTTACTCATCTATTCCTCTATTTCTTATATTTTTTGAACGGTGATTCTAAAAACTTTCTCATGCCTCTTGCGACATTTATCCAAAGTCTATCTTCTGCACCTCTCATATTACCAATGATATTTTTTCTTCTTGGTTTTCTGGTAAGTGCTTTAGCTGTTTTCATATTTTGATTAACTTTTGCCATTTTATACTCCTATTATTTCGTATCTTTTTCTCGGTATCCATACCTTAAATGCTTTATCCATATCTTTCATAAATCTTCCACACATATTCTCTGCTGTAAATCCAACTTCGTTTTCATATGTATATTGTCTTCCTAATTCACCAACTCTTTCTCTTTCTTCTGTTGATGTATTGAACCAATCTTCAATGTTGTCGGCTACATCAATCCAATCTGCTCTATCGTCAAAAATATAAGGTGTTGGTATTGAACCTTGAAGTGCTCGTGTTCTTGGCCATACTGGTTTTACCCACTCTCCGTGAGTTAAGTCTTCGTTGTTTTCCCACTTTCTCCAATCGTGTAGTGATTTAATTTTTTTATAATCTTCTGGTGTTAAATACTTTCCATCTATTGCAAATCCACAATGGTCTTGTAATCCACCTGTTACATTTACAATAACTGGTGTTCCTGATACTAATGACTCTGCTGTTCCTAATCCAAATCCTTCGTTGGATGCGATATTAATCGTAACATCGGCAATATTATACATCTGATTTAATTTTTTTGAAGTTAATTTATCTTGACTGAATGTAATATTACACTCCGGCATTAAATGTCTAACTAATCTTGGTAAGTCTGTTCCATTTTCATCTCTTGGTTGTGTGTGTAATAAGAATGCTACTTTATCTCTTTTTTCTTTTGGTATTCTATTTCTGAACTCTTGAAAAGCTAATAATGCATCAGATGTCATCTTTCTTCTAATGTTTCTGTTGTTATAAAACAAGACAAACTCTATGTCATCTGGATTTTGAATACTGAAAATCTGTTTTTTCATCTCTATCATTTCATCATATTCTTCGTGTAATGGTGGAATTGGATAAAACGACTTTGCATTTATTCCGTGTGGAACATAAGTAGAATCCCAGTCTGTTCTTGGTTTATTCTTACAAACTTCATCTACAATAGCACAAGTTTGTTTTGAAATGTTCATAATCAAATCACAACTCTCATAATAATTTTCGTTATATTGTGGAGCTGGCCAATCATCCCAAATATTATAATAGAAGATAGGAATATTTTGTCTTATCTCGTGCTCCATATGATACAACCAACCCCAAAATCTAGGGTCTGTATAAATCATAATAGCATCTGGTTTTTCTACATTAATTAGTTGTCTAAGTAAATCTGGATTACCATACCCGTTAATTGGATATATCTTAACATAGGCATTGTCAATACCTAATTCTTTATTAACATCTTCACTTAAATCAAATGTTTGGCCTTCTTCTGGGTGATTAATTGCACCACCGACTTGAACCCAGTCAAAATGATGAACCGTTCCCATTACTATCTCACGGGACATTGTTCCAACTCCTGATGACATTCTCAAGTCATCAGAAAATAACAAAATTCTCTTTTTCTTCATTATCTATCCTTTTAATAATTTCTTATCAACATCTACATCAGCGTGTTTATCAAAATATTTATTGATTGTTTCTAATTTACCAGTAGCTGTTTCTAGTTTCTCAATATATTTATCTATTTCAGTCAATAAATCTGGGTGTTCCCCAATAGCGACTGGATTATTAAAATATACATCAAGTGTTGCTAACGCTTCTGATATTTCTGCTTTGTATTTGTCAATGCTTGCTTGTAACAATTTATTATAAACCATTTTTACTCCTATAAACTACTTCCACTTTCTATCAATTCCTCGTGTTCTGTAATTAATTTTTTGTATTTTTTATCTTTTAAATACAAGTCCATACTTCTATTTACTAATTTTTGTAGTGTCATTTCTGACTCTTCGCCTTTGAACTTCTCATAAAGTTCTATTAAAATTTTTACACTTGTTAACTTTGTTATGTCCATATATATAAATATCATTAACTTTTTAAAATTAACGATTTTTTTTGCTTTTCTACCAATCTTTTTAAATCTTTTATTTTAGTTATTTCTTCATCTTCTGTGAAGAATATTATCAAATCTACATACTCTACAATCAGTTTATTTTGAACAAAAAAATGTTTTACATTATATTTTTTACCATATTTAAATACTGGTAAATGACAATATTGATTCCATTGATAATGAAATGGTGGAAACTCTGTATATTTTATTCCAAACTCTAAACATATTTCTCTAACATTCTTTTCAACACCATATCTACCACCACCACTTACTATCTCCAACTTGTCATAAAAATTTTCTTTCCAATTATAAATGTGTTTCTTAACTCTGTTCACATTTTCGTAGGTGTCTTGTCCAAGTATAGCAACTTTATATGTCATCATTTCTTTTTTGTTTCTTCATCACCTTTGGTTCACTAATATGCATCAATATACTCTCAAAATGTTCAATGCCTCTAAATAAATTTTCTTTATCAACCTTTTTTAAGTTCCAACGCCAACGACCTGAAGAAGGTAGTTGTTCCGAAAATCTTCTGCCGTCATCTTCTGAAAATATCTGATACCACGCTACATCATTTATTTGTTGATAATCTGTTCCTGATATTCGTATATCAAACTTAACTTTTCCGTCATATCTTTTTGCAAAATCTTTCAATTTGGAAGTCAGATTATCATCTTCTGTATAAAACAATCTAACATTAAATCCTGTATATTTTAGTGCTATTTCATTAATTTTATCCATAATTTCCTTCTCATATGATTTATCAATAAAATAAGTGAGATTTAATCGTAAGTCGTATCCTGCTACCATTAGTTTTTCTTCCTATCACACAATTCTGGTTTATCTTTAAAATCACAATACTTGCAATTCTTTGTTGAAACTATTTTTTTGTAAATATGTTGTTCGTTATGTTTTCCTTCATCAGTAAAACACTCGTCAATAAATTCTTTTAATGAAACATTTACTTTATTTAAACTTGGTGTTCCGTTGGCTGGAACAAATGTCTGTATTCTTTTCTGTGGAAAGTCCATATTCTCATATAATTTTCTTTTGACAATGAAAAATTCTACATCAATCTTATCTATTGGAAAGTTGTATTGTTTAGAATAGAATTGTTTATATAACAATAACTGATTAGTTTTGTTCTTGTCGGCTTTCATCCACTTATTCCACCCCATAGTAGATGTTTTTATATCAATAATTTTAATCCTATCTCTGATAGTATCTTTCATAACAACATCCATAAATCCAACAAAGTTTATATTGTTTGGTAATTTATAATTCAATGGTTTTTCAATACCAACTAATTCATATCCCTTTTTACTGAAGTATTGTCCTCTTTTCTTTTTGAAATCATCAATGATTTGACAACCTTGATGATAGAACTCTTTCATTTCTTCTGGATTGGTTAGTTGTTCCTCAAACTTATCTTTAGCTTCAAGATAGTTTTTCTTCATCTCTAACATTAATACCTCTTCTAAAGGTAATTCGTTTGCTTTCTTTATACTATCTGAATACATCACCTTTAAATATAATTGGATACATTCGTGTATAGAAGAACCAAACATTGTATAAATGTTGTCTGTAAATTGTCCGTATCCGTCAATATATTGTAATTTCCATTTGTGCGGACATTGAACCCATTGTGAAAACTGACTATAACTTATTTTGCCCATTTACAACCTTTATAAATTCTTTCCCCAAGTTCTTTCTGAATATATAACCCGAGATATTTAATTCTTCTAAACATTCTTTTTGACTTTCCCAAATCTTGCCATCTGATAATCTTTTAACTTGATATTGTCTTCCGGTGATTTCTCTATTTTTAATTCCTTCATAATACTTTTTAGAACTCAACATTGATTTGCTTTTCTTTTTAGCTAAAACTAATTTCTCATCATCTGTTAATTTTCTTGGTGGTTTTCTCTCAACAAACATTCTTTGGTATAATTCACCAGTAATTTTCTTACCAGTATTCCAAGGTGTATGACCTTTCTTTGCTCCTTGTCGTTTCTTTTCCTCTGGTGTTTTCATACTAATTGTATCACCGCCGTCACCACCTTTGGTCATATTGTAACCCTCTGTGAGTGTATTATACTTTGTAATGTAATACTTTTCTCTTTCAATGTCAAGTGTTTTGTCAATAACTTTCCAAATAAAATTTTCTTTACCATACTTTTTTAATGCTCTATGAAAGTGAGTAGTTGGATTTTTAATTCTTTTGTAGTGAGTTTTTTTACGCCACTCCAAATCGTGTTTTGTAAATCCAATATACTTTTTCTTGTTTATAATATTTTGTGCTTCATAAATCATACAATAATAAATATCAAATAATTTAATTTTATCGTATATTCAAATGATTTATTTAGCCCATTTCCCTCTTTGAACTACTTGTGCCATTACACCATAATTGGAAATATCACTATAACTATCAATCAATGGTTCACCCTCTACGGCATTATCAGTATTTCTCATCAATAGAGTTTTAATTCTTTCTACCTTATCATTTATTCTAAAAAACAATCCCAATAATGATAATCTTATATCTTCTTTAGTTTTGAGTATCGTTCCTACTGCGACATTGGAAGGCCCATAATCAAACTGCTTTCTACAAAACAATTCATATTGTTCTCGTTGTATGTTTTTAAATTCTGATGTCATTTCAGGATAAGTTCTCTCCATATAACTTACGACATTTGTCGGGTCATACTCTTGTCCAACATCATCTATAACTAATGTAGAACTTTCTTTAATTACTTTCATTCTTTCTCCTATTTAATTGGTAAACCAAGTTTCTTGATTTCTTTTGGTTCTGCTCCATACTTTCCAAATAATTCTGCTAATTCATACATACCACCTTCAGTTAAAAGAAACATCTCAATGTATTCTTTTGATTCTCTGAAGTTAACTTGATAATGATTAGAAACTATTTCTAAAGCCCATCTGGGGTATTCTACCATCTTTTTTCTCCCTTTGACATATCGTAACCAAACTTTTTTCTTTGGTAGAATGTCTGTGTATAATTTGTATAATATTTCTGGTGGTAAATCATATCTCTGAACTTCATTAGTTAGTTCTAACCAACCCGTGTTCATTGATAAAAATCTATTTACCATAAAGTTTGACCAAGTTTTTTTATCCTCTTCGGATAATTTTTTCCAATAAGTTTTGTGTTGGACTGCTGTTATCTCATTGATATGGTCAAATAAACTTCTTCGTCTAATTGTCTGTTTCTTCACTTGCTGTTGGGTTTAATTTTTGATTAATATGACCACAATTACCACAACTATAAACTTGAACTGGTATTACCGCTTCTTGTCCAGTTGGTGAAACTACAGCTGATAATTTCTTTAGGAAAAATGATTGGATAAATAATCCATTTGAACATTTCTCACAAAGAATTGTTTCCGCTTGACTTAAGTCCAATTGGACATTTGCTTGTTGTTTTTTATCTGTTAACATTTCTTCTCCTATTTAATAATGTTTAAAATTTCAATTAACATAGCCATAGCGTTGATTTCTTTATCAACTACTTGAGCATCAGATAACTCATATTTAGCTATTGTTAATATAACTTCTGCGATATGTCCTTTACCATACGAATCTATCTCATCATATAATAATCTAAACAAGTCTGCATAATCTCTGATTTGTGAATCTGCTAATAATTGTCGTAAGTTCTTAAAGGCTAACTTCTTATCTTGTGTTTGTAGTATCTCTAATACTTGTAACTTATAATCGTTCTGAACTAAACTTTCTGTATCTACTATAAGATTATTATCTACAATATTTCTTTGAACTGAATTAATAATTCTTCTGATATCAGGATAACTTGAATTAACCATTGTAACTATATCATTATTATCATATGTTATACCTTCTGTATTTAATATGTTTGATGTGTGTATCGCTACCTCTTTCTTTGATGGTGGAATTATCTGATAAGACTGACAACGACTTTGTATCGGGTCGATAATTCTTTCAACATAATTACAAGTTAGGATAAATCTACAATGTCTTGAAAATGTTTCCATAAGGTTACGAAGTGCAGCTTGTGCGTTTGGTGTTAAGAAATCACACTCGTCTAATATAATAACTTTTAAATCTTTAAAACCTACTGATGATGCGAATACTTTGATTTGATTTCTTACGGTATCTACTGAATTTGTATCAGACGCGTTAATATACATCTGGTCACAATCAATATTACTAACTAATAATTTCGCTAATGTTGTTTTACCTGTTCCTGCTTTTCCGTGTAATAATAAATGTGGAATATCTCCTGTATTAATATACTTACTAACTTTTGTTTTTAAATGTTCATTACCAATATAGTTTTCTAAACTAACTGGTCTGTATTTTTCTACAAATAATGTGTGCTCTCTGTTCTGATTCATCATATCTTTTCTCCTAAAACCAACCGTGTTTCTTGACTACAACTTTTTCCGATTTTTGTTTCGGTTTAAGTTCTAACTTAACATTTTTTGTTAACAAAGTCAAGTCTTTTTTTAAATTAGCTGGGATAGAATAACTCACATAAGGACTATTGTGATTATCTTTTACCCCTATTTCTAATAAATATCTACGAATATATTGCCATACCGAATTTAATTTAATATGTGGTTGAACTTGTTCAATAATATCATTTTTAAAATTAATACCATTCTCAATACAATATAACCAATTGTGTGCGTCCTTTGGAATATGTTTTCTATCCTTTGAAAGAATACTATCAATCTCTGTTAAAAGATTTTCTTTAAATTGTTCATCATATTTTGGTAATTCCCACTCAAATTCTGTTGGTAGATTCTTTAGTTTGTATTGAAAATCCTCTTTAGTCTTGAAAAACAATGGATAATCATCACCAACAACTTTTCTCATAGTTGGATGGTCATAAATCAAAACAGGTTTTTTTAATGATAGTCCGTCTTGTATTGATAAATTCCAAGTCGCATAACTATCAACAAAACAAACACTACAAAGAGAATTTTCAAGTAAGTATCTATACTTTGGTCTACTCAATCCTTGAGCAACATATTTTTCTGGTGCTTTTGAGTCTGTGCACCAAACATCATAATCTAACCCTTCCATATATTCTTCAAAACGATTTACACCCGTTGACTTAGCCCATCTGTGATTAAATACTATTGTATTTGAAACATCTCTTACTAATGGAACTGAATCTGGGAACTTATCATTTGATAATGGAAAAGTTAATGTTTTATCTTTTACATAATCTGAATTTAATTTTGTTGATTGGTTTGTAACATAATTCTTCTCTAACCATTTAGAAGAAATATCTGTATGAAAGAACGCTTTATCAGATTGTTGTATCGCTTCTAATTGTCTTAAGTAAGACGGCGGTATTGCTGATGAAGAACGACTTTGTGCACAATCTACCCAATGGAAGAATATGAAACGAGCCATATTTTGTCCATATCTTTTATCATTAAACGAAACTAATATATTATATAGTTTTTCTGGTTGATGACAAAATACAAAATCAAAATCCATAAAACGAAAATCAAATAGATTTCTAAAAGATGCTCCGTCAAAGTGTGAACGATTTGATAAAACATCTCTTGGATATTTGAAAGGAATAAGCGTAACATTTTCTCTATCATCAGGTATATTGTGTTTTTCTGGAACAACAATATAGTGATGACATTTTGGTAAAAATCTTACCGTCTTTTCCAATACCTTATAATTAGAATCAAACTCGTGCTGAAAAACACCACTACTATTAAATCTAACTGGGGATTGGAAATGTAATATTCGTAATCCCTCTACTTGTTTCATTTTAATTTACATTTTGAACTGCAACAAGGTAATATGTTGATTCGTAATCATTCACATTAAATTTAATTCTTGCTAATCCTTCAGAACTTACTTCTAAAGTAGCTGAATCACATTCCTTGTTTGCTTCTAATACATCTTTAAATAGATTTGCGTTAAAAGATATATTATCTATTGTATTATCAGTTTGATTTTCGACAGGAACTGCTACACGATTAGTTGCAATAGATGAATAACCTATTACTACTTCGGTTTTATTACCAGAAATCACCGTAAATGATTCTGTATCTGGTAAAGCTCCCTTACCTGATATAAATTTCTTTATGAAAGTTGAATCTACTTTTAATTGTAATTCAAATTCAGGTATCTGTTTTAATTGCGGTGGTTGATTAATGACTGAAAGGTCTGATAACATATACCTTACACTCGCTCCACTATCTTTAGCATCTAATGAGATAGCTTTCTCATCTGCTTTTACTAACCCTACTGAAATATCATTATCTAATACTGATAACATTTTCAATAGAATATCAGTTGTATAAACACCAAATTCCGCTTCTGTTACTGCATAGTTGTTTAACTTAACTTCCCCTAATAGAGATTTATCACCCGAAACAAATCGTGTCGATAGACCATTTCCACTAGAACTAACAGCTACTGAATTTACATTACCGCCAAGGTAATATTTGTTTATGAACTTAACTAACTTACTTTTATCCATTGTTATAACTCCTTATTGTATAACCTTTTATTTATTAATAAATATCATTTTGTATTCCCAAAATCAAAAAAACTTTTCAATTGTGGAACTTTTATCTACTGGTAAACTCCAGTTTAAACTTTCGTAAAACATTGCTATTTTTTTCTCTAATGCTTTCTGATACATCTTTTCATAATCAGCATAATCTTTTATAAATTTAATAATTTTTGGTGAATCTTCGTGTCCTTTAAACGCGATAGTTTCCATACCAATAGGATTATTCTTTAAATAAATCCATTTAATCTTATCACCATCTGCTATAAACTGATACTTTTTATTATCACCAAAATATCTAAGTAAATCATTATGATTAATTGATGATTTCACATGCACAGGTGTTCCTTTTCTATATGGTGTAATTACCGTTTTTTTATTACTTGTTGTAAAAGAATTTCTTTTATTCTTTTCTATAAACTTTGTTATCTTCTTTACACCGGTAGGCATTGCAATCTCGTCATAATGTTTTGATAATAATTCTTTTTTAAATTGTAATATTCTTTCATCAATTTTATCTTTTGGAACACTTAATAGAATGTCCTCTAAAACTTCTTTCATCAAACTTCTCATTGCATTAGGAAAGTTAGAACGAATTGTATCTAATCCTTTTACCATTGTCTTATTAACTTTAACACCATTATCATTTATGATTTTCATACCATATCTTTTCTTAGTAATGAATAGTCCTGATTTAGCAATTAACTCTTGTTTAATTTCAAATTGATGTTCTTTACCTACATTACAAAATCTTTGTGCGAAATAATCATAACCTAAATTAATATAATTCTGAACCTCTGAAGCCACTTCTAAAATTCTTTGTGTTATCATTACTTCACTTAATTTTTCATTTGGAAATCTTTTTTCAATCAAAGGAATAGCAGAATAGAAAACTGAATCTGTATCAATATAAATACAATAATCTTTATCATCACCCAATTCTTTATTATAGAAGTTATTTGCTATTTTCTTTGTGAATTTAATTAAAGATTGTCCTGTTGTTGTAACGGCTGTTGCGTTGTCTGTATCATAAAATCTAAATACTGATAGTCCTAATACACCATAGATAGAATTTAATAGAACCTTTTGTAGATATTGTCTTCTATTAAAGTAATTATATTTATCATCATCACCTTCATCAGAAAACTTCTTAGCTAACTTTCTATATTCAACTCGTTGTTCAAACCATTTTGTTAAGATAGATGGAATCAATCCCACCTTGTCAGTTCTATAAATTACACCATTTGATGCTATAGAAACTGGATTTTCATCCATAAAAGTTTTCAATTCAGTTTCATCAAACTTTCCTCTAACCTTTTCATCTTTCATCAGAGTATAAGTTTTCTTACCACCACCTTTAATAAAATCTTCTGCGTTCCAATTTTCTAATTTACCAACTTTTGTTTCTGGAGAAATATTTAATGTTCTCATAACTGAAGGATACATTGAAGTTACATCTAAATCATACACCCAATCGTGTTTTCCGCGTTGTGGGTCTTGGACATATGCTCCCTCAAACATATCTTTTCCTAATAACTTTCTTCCATCTCGTCTTTTGTCGGGTGCTACTAATCCAACTTTCTTACAATATACTAATATAGCTCCCTCAATATATCGTGATGACCAATAAATTTCCTCATAAGGACAATGACCAATATGACATATACCACGAGCAATATCAATATAATCTAATTTTTCGTCTAATCTTTTAATCAATCTAACATCTTGAACATTGTAGTCAATAAACTTTTGTATGTCGTTTTCATATAAGTCATTAAGAGTTCCTTCATATTCAACTTTCTTTTCACCCAATTCGTGTTCTGCTATAGCATCTAAACGATAAGATTGTCTTTGTGAGAATGTTAGATTTTTATAAAGTCGTAGATAATCTAATGATGATACACCAGCAATTTCATATTTACCTGAAATGGTGTTTAGTCTAATTTGTTTTATAGGTGATAAGAATTTAGCTATGTGTTCGTTTAAAACTTTTTCTGCTCTATGGTATAAATAAGGAATATCAAAATTATCTGTGTTCCAACCACTTAATATTGTTGGTTGTATTTCTATATACTTATCAAAAAACTTCTGCAATAAATCTTCTTCTGTGGTAAAAACTTCTACGATTAAATCATCTTTTTCATAACCTTGTATTCTATCCTTTTCATCTAATACATAACAATAATACTGATTTAGTGTGTCTTCATAAAAAGCTATTGAAGTTATTTTATTTGGAGCTGTATCTGGACTTGGAAATCCATCTGTTACTTCCACCTCAATATCAAAATACATTCTTGTGTGTCCTAATGATATTTCATCAGACTCATAATATAAATCTACAAGAGTTCTAATTTCTGGAATAACATCACTTTCAAATGTTTCCATATCTCTATCAAATCTAAAAACTTTCTTTAATCTATCCCCATAAATTGAGGCATTCATTCCTTGACTATCTTTCACATATGCGTATCTCTTATAAGGCATTGAATAATAGCCCTTAGTGTCACACCAAATGTGAATTTTTCTTTTTTCTTTATCGTAGTAAATATTTTGGTAAATAACTAATCTCTCTTTTTTTCATTTAGCTGTAAATAACCCTTTGTTTTATATATAAATATAATAATAATTTTTGTTAATGTCAAGTATTTTTTTGAAAATAGGGGGCGATATGTTTCAACCGCCCCTATATCATTAGAAGTTAATAGTTAATCCAATGTTTGCGTATCTTGGTGTTCCCAAGAATACTTCTGAGTTGTGAGCTAAGTGTTCCTTAGTTCCCCACCCATTGTATTGACTATTATCAACTGCGTCTTGAACAAATACCTCGTCAAGAACATTAAAGATATGTCCGTTTAAAGTCATATCAAGTCCTTTAACTTTTGGTAAGTTGTAAGACATATGTAAGTCAAGTTTTGAGTAACCAGGGGCTTCCCAAACTTGAGCTCTGTCTGCATCATCATTAGTCCCGTCAAATTCACGAGCTGATGGCGACCAGTCAGAATAGTTCTTATCATATGTGCTGTGTATTGCTTGTAACATTAGACCTTTAACTGGTTTTAATGTCATTCCCAATACATATGCTGTTTGTGGCATATCACCTACATACAATCCGTCAAGTGCGTAAGCGTATTCAGTAGTTTTAAATCCGATTGCTTGACCTTCAGAATTATATTCAGTTTCCTGATAATTTCCGTCAGCGTCTCCATCAAATTTCCAATTACCGAAAGAGGCTACGAACATTAAATCTAACATATCATTTACCATATAGCTAGTTTCAAGTTCTACACCTGAGTGCTTCTGATTAACACCTGTTAGGAAGATAATATCTGTATCACCAGAGTCACCTTGACCAGTTGTTACTGATTTAGTCAGGTTTCTATCTTTCCAATCTGTGTTATAAGCACTTGCGTTTAATCCAAGTTTACCGAACTTGTAATTTACACCAAACTCATTATGTAAGAATTGCTCATTACTTGGGTCTGTTGCTACAGTTCCGTCATAGTAGATTACATTGTCCATAATAGGTGCTTTCTCAACCATTCCTGTGTTGAAAAATACACTCATATCATCATTTACATTGAACATTGCTCCACCTTTAACTTGCATTGTTGTGATTGGGTCTGCTGTGATGATTTCATCTTCCACTGTAAAGTGGTCTTGGTAAGAGTATTCTATACTTGATAGTCCACCCATTCCATAAATGTTCATCTTGTCAGTTGTGTAATTTGCTTGAACAAATCCACCTAACCAATCTACTGTTGTTTCGTTGTGGTATGCGATTATGTCACCGAGTCCAACAACTTTACCTTCTTCGGCGTTGTCGTCAGCATAGTCTACATAATAATCACCACCCAATAAATCACGAACTTCTCTTGCGTGTTCGATTCCAGCTGTTCTCCAGTCAATACCTACTTGCATTTCTAAATCATCAGTTACATCAAAGTTTAATTTAGAAATCAAACCATATGTATCTTGTCTGTTGATAGAATTACGAAGTATTCCTGTTGAACGATTTTCAGTAGTAGAAAAGTTTTCATCCACATTGTCAGAATTTTGTGCTATTTCAGCATTCCAATCCCAACTCCACGGTGAGCTTTTATACCATTTCTGTCCATCGACTGCTGGAACTCTACTTACACTTCCGTAAGTTCCTGTTCCACCACCTGAACCACCACTCCAATAAAGAACTGATGAAAGTTTCATCTTGTCATTTATTTTTAGGAAGTGATTTAGATTCACTAATGGTTTATGGAAATAGTTTTCTCTTTCGTTTAAGAAAGTTGAACTATATCTATTAGTTGTGTTCGCTCCATACATATACCAGTATTGTTCACCTGTATATGATGGGTCAATAGGTGCGACATTTTGATTGAACAGTCTACCAGCTTCAGTTTCAAACTTATTACCCTCTGCGAAAGCATCTGTGTCATATCCATCGATATCACCTGCTAACTCTTGTGAGTAAGTAGCGATATTCTGTTTGTATAGATTCTGTCCGTGTCGTTGTGGGGCACCGATTGCATATAATTCGAATCGTTGGTCATCACTTACGGCATAACTTGCACCCAAGTTATACGCCCAAGCGTCTGTCCAAGTTCCATCGATTAAACCGTCACCTGTTTTACGAACAATTGTTCCACTCAAAGCTAACTTGTCATTAAGTATTAGACCAGTATTATAGTTAAGTGTAGTTTTTAGAAAACCACCCTCACCAGCTTCTTGTTTGAACTTTCCACCTTTTTCAAAGGCAGTTGGGTCAGTTATGACATTCATTGTTCCACCAATTGATGGCGTTGCTAGGTTTACTGCTGATAGTCCTCTTTGAACTTGAATTGAAGCGGCTGTATCACCTACTCCATCCCAATTAGACCAGTAAACCCAACCATTTTCCATATCGTTTTGTGGTACTCCGTTTATCATTACTGCGATGTTTCTTTGATTGAAACCACGAATGTTGATACGAGCATCTCCCGCACCCCCACCTTGTTGTGTTGCATATACACTTGGTGTAGTATTAAGAATCATTGGAAGGTCTTGTGAACCAAGACGCAATTCCATATCAACTTTATCTATATTAGTGAAAGCAACTGGTGTATTGTCAGATGCTCTTGAAGCTAACACTTCAACATCTGAAAGAGCAACAACTCCAACTTCTAATTCGAAGTGAGTCATTACATCTCCTTCACCAACAACAATTGTTTTAGTTATTGGTGTATACCCTATGAAAGAAGCTGTTAAGTCGTATGTTCCAGTTGGGACATTTAATACTGCGTAAGCACCACTTTGATTAGTGATGTCACCCAAACCTGTTCCAACAAGAACCACATTAGCTCCTTCAAGTGGCTTTGAGTTAGTATCATATACGGTTCCATTTACGGTCTGTGAAAATAGACCGGTTGTTACCATAAACAATACCATAAGATTACGAATATTCATAATCGTTCTCCTTGTTTGTTACTTGTGAGCGACACATTTTTATACAGGTGTGTCACTTGCCTGTTAAGAAATTATTATTCTACCTCTACACTTAAACCAGGTAATTCACAGGATTCATTATTGCAGAACTTATCTACTTCCGCTTCTTCGTTCTTAATGACTCCAAATGATAATTTACCCAATTTCTTAATTTGTTTATTGTATTCTTTCTCGTCAATCGCTTCATACGGCATCTGTTTGTATGCTCCATAGTCGTGTCTTGGAAGTAATGAAATACCTTTCAACTGGTATTGATAATATTTTAGGACATGCGGGATTTGTGCTCCCTCTGTTTCGGGGTCAAATGTCACGGTACAACTGACTTGGTTATCTGCCCAATGTCGTTGCATAAATGCTGCTAATGAGAATTGTTCCCATAATGTTAGCTCACTCGCTGTTGCGATTCCCTCTCCAACATCTACTGGTATTTCTACTACTAATGTAGAGTCTTCTGAACCATAGGCTGGTTCTATTTTGTATCCTGCTTTCTTTAATGGTTCAATTAATTCTGAATTAATTGATATTCTAACTCGTCTTATATAAAAACGACTTTCAGGATAATGTAATCCAGGTGTTGAACCTGCTAACAATGACACGGTTCCACTTGGTTTTACTGAAGTAGTTTTGATTGACTTTGGAATAGCTAACCAATCTGAATAGCTTCTATCCCATCTCTGTATAGTGTCGTAACCTTCTTCTAACCAAGTTCTTAATTCGTGTAAACCACGATTTGTAATAAATTGTGCGATACCACTTACCGAACAACCTATTCTTCTGTTTCTTAACATAACACGATTGGTATCTGACCAATGTGTTCTACCTAATGTGACAGTTTTTGCGTATAAATAAGCAAACTTTAAAGTTCTTTTATAATCTTCTAATGAATCGTGATTGTCTGGAAATGTTTCTACTAGACAACATAACTCATATGATTCTAATGATTGTTCCAAACAAGGATTACCACCCATTACTCTATGGTCTTTATCATCTCCACCATTTTTCATTCTGGAATAATGTCTCATATTTTCTAACCAAGCTAAACCAGGTTCTCCATTATCTACGATTCGTTTTGAAACTTCTGTATAATCCATACCAAGTTCTGCAAATATTGAGTTGTTTGATGTCCAACCATATTGGTCTCTGTGTGGATTTACTTTATAATTTTTTAAATCTAAATATTCTTCTGAATTGGGGTCTCCAAATACAATTTCTGCTGTTCGTCTAACATTACCTGCTACAACACATTTTCCTATAAGATTCATAATATCAACGATTGTAGTGATTGTTATTGGACTACCACTATTTGTTTCTAATACTTCTTTAATATCCTTATGAACTTCTTCTAACGGGTCTGGACCAGATGATACTCCACCAAATCCTTTGATTGGCTCTCCTTCTAATCTAATTAGACTATAATCAAATTCTATTTCATTTGTCCCGTGAAAATAACTTTCTAATAATAATTTAAGTGATTTAACCCAACCTTCTCTTGTGTCTGGAATTTGATATATGGTTGTTTTTTTATTAGTATTAATACCTTTTACAATAATTTCACCAGCACCTTTTGTATCGAATCCAACACCAACACCTAACATACTTGCATCCATTAAGAAACAAAATGGTTTTGAGTAATCTTCTTTTAGTGTTTTTGTTGATACGAATGCACAATTATTCAATGCCGCATACAATTTCTTTTTTTCTGTGATTGCTGTTCCCATAGCCCATAAACCACGACCAGGCGGTAAGAACTTCATAGTGAACATTCTCTCATACATTTCTTGTGCAGACCTTTGTGCTTGCCAAGGATTCCAACCTAATTGGTGAGAGTCAATCCATTTCTTCTGCATTGAATAAGTTCCCTCAACTACTCTTTTGACGGTTTCCCACCATCGTTCATTTTTCCCATTTTCTTTGATACGAGAATAGGTTCTCATATAAACTAATTCACCTAATCCGTTGAAACCGAAAGGTGGCTTTTTTCTTTTGTATTTGTCTACAAAATTATCAGATAACTGAAATTGCATTGAAACTCCCTTGTTAATTTTTTAATGTCTTTTCTTAATATAAATATTAGATTACTCAAAACCATCCACTTCTTTTTGATGCGTTTTTAATTTATTTGCCAAAGTTTTTCGTAGAAACTCCTCTGAGTTGTCCATTTTCTTTTGCTGGTGAACGCCTTGTTTTGAAGTGGATTTATAGATATCAATCTTACCAAGTTCTGTGTCCATTTTTGAAGGAAATGTTATTCCATCGACACCGAACCTGTTCTTGATAATGTGAAATCTTGCTGTTTTACTAACTTTATCTTCTACTTTTCTGGACATACTCATCACAAAATCCGCTATCATAATTTTAGAATAAGATTCCGATACTTTTGTAGCATCAATCACTTCTTCTTCTAATGATGAACGATTTGCTTGTGAAGCAGTCCATATAGGTAAATTCATTTCCCCCGCTAAAGCTCTTAGGTCTTCATATATTGACTCTAATACAAATCTTTTTTCTTTACCAACACCCATTAAAATATCAGCATAATCAACTAATACTATATCGGGTTTTATTTCTTGTAATTCTAATTGTTTTAAGTGTGAACTTAATGTCTGGACTGATGCAGCTTTTGTTGGATAATATTTAATCATTAACTTTCCTGACAATTTTTTTAATTTTTTCTTGACATCTTCAACATAATACTTTATATTTGATGTTGTTATTCCTGTGAATATCGTATCATATCGTAACCCAACATAGTTTTCATTTAACTCTAATGAATAATGGACTACGGTTTTTCCTTTAGCTAAACTATTTGCTCCAATACATTGTAAAGCCCAAGACTTACCGATACCAGCTGGTGCAACGATTACACCCAATTCACCACCACCTAAACCACCATCCATAATCTCGTCTATTTCACCCCAACCACATTCAACGGTTTCTCTTGCTGATTTAGATAATCTTTCGTCTAAACTTACTAAGTAATCGTGTCCGATATCTCGTTCAGTTCCAGCACTCATAGCATTATCAACCAACTTTTTGATTTCGTCATATTCTTGATTTTCTAATAGGACTACTGAATCTATGATAGCGTTTTTTAATTTTTGATTTTTACAAAACTTTATAGTTTCTTTCTGAGTAAATTCTAAATCACTTGATTCTCTGAAATTCCAAGCATCTTTTAATTTATCAACAATAGAAGTTTTTAAAACTTCATCTTCTACATCATTTATTTTTACTTTAATTACTTCTAATGTAGGACTTGTTTTAAATTCATAAAAATAGGCTATAATATTCTTAACCAACCATTTGTTGGCATCAGAATCAAAATATTCTTCTTGTAGAATATCTGATATAGTCTGTATAAATGTTTTCTTAACTAATAGTGAAGAAATAATTTTAGACTGAAATGAATTTCCAAAACGCGTTAGTTTTTCATTCTCCATATAAACTTTTTCTAACCTCTTGTTCTTTTTGTTGTTTTAATCTTAAACGATATCTCTTGCGGGCTTGTAACTTAAGTTCTTCTTTGTTTCGCTCATAATGTTCTCGTTGCCATTTTAATTGAGCTTCTTTTTTTTCTTTCTTGTTTTTATATATTTTCTTTCTACCCATAATAAATATCAAATTCTTTTCTATAAATCAAATAAATTTTTCCCACATCTTTACTGGATATTCTAATTTATCAACACGAGCTTTTGCAATGTTGTAATAGTCTTCTTCATTATCAATACCAATATATTTTCGTTCTAATGAAATACACGCAAGTGGTGTAGTTCCACTGCCCATAAATGGGTCTAATACCATATCACCTTTACGACTACCTAATGTTACCAAATAGTTCATTAATTTTAATGGTTTTACGGTCGGGTGTATGTTTTTGATTTTATTCCACCTTCCATATGGATTTCCACCTTCTCCCTTTAATGCTTTTTCTTTGTGGTTTGGTCTAAAATCTGCTCCTGCTTTAAATTGTTCTTCAAAGTTACCTAATCCGTCATTCTTTTCTGATTTAGATGCTTTTGGAACAATTAAAAATGGAAATGTTTTCTGAACTGGTTCTGGTAATGAT
>ERZ1046367.616-NODE-616-length-23449-cov-123.971360_pt1 | contig 23449 bp, 22 predicted proteins | sample MGYA00383091_ERZ1046367 | MGnify/ENA primary metagenome ERZ1046367 (study PRJEB29581, sample SAMEA5548361) | metagenome | biome: marine; feature: coastal; material: water | depth 50 m | study: Short-term variability in the microbial, nano- and picoplankton... | reverse complement strand
TGGTAAATACAGTTCTTTTTTATCTGAAACAACTCATGATAATATTGATGTATGCCTAATGTCTTCTGCATTAACCAAAACAAAATACAAACCTGTTATTGAAAATTATTTTAACAAAATTGCTCAGCAAGATAATTTAACTTCATTAAATACCGCATTTTCTAAAGAGGGCGCCTACATTCATATCCCAAAAAATACGGAGGTAGAAAAACCTATTCAGATTATTAATTTTACTACTGGTGAGGAAAGCGCTACAATGCTACAACCAAGAAATCTAATTGTTGTAGATCAAAATGCGCATGTTCAAGTTATTGAAAGACATCAAAGCCTAACAAGTAATGCCGCATTAACAAATGTAGTCACCGAAATATTTGCAGACAGACATTCTACTGTAGATTTTTATAAAATACAAAATGACCATATTGAAGCTTCATTAGTTGACAATACTTTTGTTGAACAGCAATCAAATAGTGTTGTTTCAGTTCATACTTTTTCATTTGGTGGTAATATTACAAGAAACAACTTAAACTTCTTTCAAAAAGGAGAACACATAGATTCTATTTTAAAAGGAATTACTATTATTGAAGGAAAACAACATGTAGATCATCACACCTTGGTTCACCATATTGAACCAAACTGTGAAAGCCATCAAGATTATAAAGGAATTTATGATGAGCGCTCTACTGGCGTTTTCAACGGTAAGGTCATCGTAGAAAAAGAGGCTCAAAAAACCAATGCTTATCAAAAGAATAATAATATTTTGATGAATAACAAATCTACTATTAATGCAAAACCTCAATTAGAGATTTTTGCAGATGATGTAAAATGTTCTCATGGGTGTACCATTGGTCAATTAGATGAACAGGCATTGTTTTATATGCAACAACGAGGTATTCCTAAAAAAGAAGCCAAAGCACTTTTAATGTATGCTTTCGCTAATACAGTTCTTGAAAGTGTAAAAATTCCTGAAGTTAAGGAAAGAATTACGAAGTTAATTGCTACCAAGTTAAACGTCAATATTGGTTTTAACGTTTAAAAAATTAGACAAAAAACAGGCTTAAAAGCCTGTTTTTTTAAATCTTATACCTTTACATTTCTAGGTAGTCTAGTGCTAAAGCAGATAATGTTTTAACCCCTAAAACAAATCCACTTTCATCTAAAATAAAATCTGGTGTATGGTGTCCTGCAGCTTTCTCTGGACTAAGATCTAAAGGCTTTCCTCCTAAAAAGAAATATAACCCAGGAACTTTCTGTTGAAAAAAAGAAAAATCTTCTGCTCCAGTTATTGCATCAACCTCTATTACATTTTCCTTCAAAGCTATTCTTTGTAACGTGGGAAGCATCTGACTCGTTAACTCTATATGATTAAATGTTATTGGATATCCTTTATCTATCTCTATACTAGCTTCAGCCCTAAATGCTTTTGCAATGTCTGGAACCATTTCTTTCATTCTTTTATTAATAAAGTCTTGCATCCCATAGTCTAAAGTTCTAATAGTTCCTACTATGGTGGCTTTCTCAGGTATAATATTACTTCTTATTCCCGCATTAATCATTCCTACAGTAATTACTGCACCTTCTTTTGTTAACTCAGACTCTCTACTTATTATTGTTTGTAGTCCATTTATTATTTGAGCGGATGCAACAATTGGATCAACACTTGCCCATGGTCTAGAACCGTGAGCTTGCTTCCCCATCACATCTATTTGATAAGATTGAGATGCTGCCATAATCCCTCCTGGTCTGTATGTAATCTTACCTGCATCTAGACCCGCAGCAATGTGTAAACCAAAAATAGCATCTACATCAGGATTTTTTAAAACACCTTCTTTAACCATTAACTCTGCACCTCCTTCTTCACCTTTTGGAGCCCCTTCTTCTGCCGGCTGAAAGATAAATTTAATGGTTCCATGAATATCATTTTTCATTTGAGATAATACTTCTGCAACACCCATTAATATGGCTACATGAGAATCATGACCACAGGCATGCATTACACCCGTTTCTTTTCCATTATATGTAGATCTTACATTAGATTTAAAAGGCAAATCATTTCTTTCTGTAACAGGAAGTGCATCAATGTCTGCTCTTAATGCAACAACCTTTCCTGGCTTTTTACCTTTTAAAATTCCTACAACTCCTGTTTTAGCAACTCCAGTTTGGACAGAAATCCCTAATTTTCTTAAATGAGTTTCTATGTATTTGGCTGTCTCAAATTCTCTGTTAGACAACTCAGGATTCTGGTGAACATGCCTTCTCCATTCGATAACTTTTTGTTCTATTTTATCTGAAAGTTTACTAATTTTTTCATCATTCTTTTGTCCAAAAGCCGATCCTATTGTTAATAGAGAAAAGCAAAAAATAATTGCATATTTCATTGTGTAATGTATTTATTGAATTGATTGTATTATTTCCTTTAAAAATTTATTTTCATTGTAGTTTTTTAATCCCAATCGAACAATTACCATCTCCTGATCTGGAAGGATATATACTCGTTGCCCTTGATATCCATCTGCATAAAACATATTAGAAGGAACGTCTTTCATTTTATTCCCGGCATTTAACCAAAAATGAGCCCCATAGCTATTATTTGAGGTGGGGGTTGGTTGTGTAATATAATCTATCCATTCAGGAGAAAAAATTTGGGTCCCATTCCAGTTCCCTTTATGTAAATATAACAACCCAAATTTTGCCCAATCTCTGGGTGTTGCCCATGCATACGAGGAAGCTACATAATGACCTTTTACATCGGTCTCAATAATCATAGAATTCATACCTATTTTGTCGATTAATTCTCGATACCAATAGTCCAGATATTCTTGCTGGTTTCCTAGCTTTTGTCTTAAAATTCCTGACAACAAATTTGAAGTACCAGAAGAATAATTCCATGAAGAATTAGGGGAGTCTACTAACTGTTGTTTTTGTTGCATCTTAGTCATGTCATCCTCTAAAAACAACATTTTTGTAACGTCTGATATCTTATCATAGTTTTCATCCCAGGCTAATCCACTATTCATTTGCAACAAATTATGAAGAGTTATTTCTTTTCGATCATCATTTCCCCATTCTAAAATAGGTGCTCTCTCCTGAACTGATAACTTTCCTTGGTACTGCATGATTCCGAAAACAGTGCTTAAAATACTTTTTGTCATAGACCACCCAAGTATTCTAGAATCTTTAGTAAAACCCTTAGCGTACCTCTCTGCAATTAGTTGGTTTTTATACAACACTAGAACAGCTCTTGTTTGATATGAATTTTCAAAAATTGAAGAAACTGCTGAGTCTAATTTTTCATAATTTATAGTATTAAATAGAGTGTCTTTCTGAGGTTTGTTCCCAAAAGGGTAGGCTAATGACGTGTTTCTAATGAAGCGTTTTGGAATTAATTCTTTTTTACTAGCATCATACCCTTTTGTAATCAATACGCTCCCTAAACCATTTCTATAGACTGCTTTTCTAGTTAATAAGCCTAATGTAGACGCTGATGCAGAATTATTTTCAAGACTTACAGCGGTGCTTGCCAAGTTTATCGGTGAAAAATTATTGTCTGTAGCATCTGTAAAAGCTGCTGTTCTGTTTGCTACAAAAATTGAAGAACTAGTGTTTTTTGCTGCATATCCTGAAATAATATTAAGTTTAGGATAATTTATTATTATTACAAGTAGTAGTGTTGCTGATAAAAGCAGTAGAATTCTTTTAGTAATTTTCATATAACAAGGGTTCGGTAATTACAAAAATAAGAATAAAATAACAGGTTTATTAAAAGATTTATCTTTGATGCCCTACCTTTGTGTCTCAAAATCAATAGAATGTTTCCAATAGAAAAAATTCGTGCAGATTTTCCAATATTACAAAGGGTGGTCAATGGAAAACCTTTGATTTATTTTGACAATGCCGCAACTTCACAAACTCCAAAGATTGTGATTGACGCAATTGTTGATTATTACATGAATTACAATGCGAACATTCATAGAGGTGTTCATACGTTAAGTCAAGAAGCAACAGACAAGTATGAACAAGCTAGAGAAACACTAAAAACTCATTTTAATGCAAAATATGCTTACGAAATGATTTTTACCTCAGGAACTACGCATGGAATTAATATGATTGCTTCAGGCTTCTCTAATCTACTTAAAAAAGGAGATGAGGTTATTGTTTCTGCTTTAGAACACCACTCTAACATTGTTCCTTGGCAAATGTTGTGCGAAAAAACAGGTGCTCAATTAAATGTTATTCCCATGAATGAGGATGGAGCTCTAATGATGAGTTCATATGATGAGTTGCTTTCAGATAACACAAAATTAGTTTTTTGCAATCATATTTCAAATGCACTAGGCACCATAAACCCTATAGAGGAAATTATTGAAAAAGCACATCAGGTAGGGGCGGCTGTTTTAATTGACGGGGCTCAATCTACGCCACATATGGTAGTAGACTTTCAAAAGCTAGATGTAGACTTTTATGTAACCTCAGCTCATAAAATTTGCGGACCTACTGGTGTAGGACTTTTATATGGTAAAAAAGAATGGCTAGAAAAGCTACCACCCTACCAAGGTGGTGGTGAAATGATTGAAACAGTTACTTTTAAAAAAACTACTTACGCCGGATTACCTCATAAATTTGAGGCAGGAACTCCAAATATTTGTGGAGGTATTGCTTTTGGTGTGGCCATCGATTATATGAATTCAATCGGCTTCGACGCCATTAATAAGCATGAACAAGAGCTCCTTGAATACGGAACTCAAGAGTTATTAAAAATTAATGAGCTCAAAATTTATGGCACCTCAAAGAAAACTTCTGTTATTTCTTTCAATGTAGGTACTATTCATCCATATGATATTGGATCTATTCTTGATAAATTAGGAATAGCCGTTAGAACTGGACATCATTGTGCTCAGCCAATCATGGATTTTTATAAAATACCTGGTACCATAAGAGCTTCTTTTGCCTTTTATAATACGAAAGAAGAAATCGATGTTTTTGTCAAAGGCCTAAAAAGAGCAATCTTAATGTTAAGCTAAACAGGCCTTTTCAATAAAATTACTGTTTTTATTATCTTTATAAAAATAGTCCAATGAAAAAAACAACTCTTCTAATTTTTGCAAACTGCTTCTTGTTCTTTAGTTGTTCTTCTTCAAAGCATATAGATCGTTTTCAAAAAATACAATACAAATCGATAACTCGAGGATATTCAACACAAATTCTACTACAAGGAGATACGCTAAAATATTTTCAAAATAATAATGAAACTCTTTCTTTAATTATTTCTAAAGAGGTTAAAAACTCTTTAAATAAGTTACTTAAAAACGCTCATCCTGAAACATTAGGTCTTATTAAAGCTCCTTCAAATAAATTTCAATATGATGGGGCTATGTATACAACCTTAGAAGTAATTTGGAATGGAAAAAATTATAAAAGTAACGGGTTTGATGATGATAACCCACCTAAAAAACTAAGCCCTTTTGTAAGCTTCTTACTAACTTTAGTTAAATAAAAAAGGCAACCTATTGGTTGCCTTTTTTATTTAAAATATCTTTTTAAATTATATTAATAATCAAAAGTTAATTTAAGTACAGTTCTACGACCTATAACAGGCATCGTTGGGAATGCTCTATACTTTTGATCTAATACATTAGTTGCAGATAAATCTAATTTTAGATTGTCAGAAACATTGTATCCTATGTTTATATCAAATAAATTTTTCTCTTGTACCTCTCCAGAGAAAAACCCTTGGTTAGAATAAAAAGAATCGTCATGTTGATAAGCAACCGAACCTCTTACTTTGTCTTTTGAATATTGAACACCTGCTCTGTATTTGAATTTTGGAGCATTTAAGTAAGAAGAGAATGGTAATCCATCGTCATTAGATTCTCCAGGAATCCATTCGTTCTGACTTAACCAAGAAGTATTTAACCATAAGGTAACGTCATCATTTAAGAAATATTCCATCGCTAAATCTGCACCTACGTGACTTCTTGTAGCACCATCGAAACGACGATATCCTGCAGGAATATGCATTAAGCCATCACCCTGAGGCACAGCTGTTGTTTCTACAGTACCAAATATTGGAAATAAAGGTGATACTGCTCCTTCAAAAGCGGCTCCTCCTTGAGCAAATGCTCCTCCAACTGAGGCTGCTGCGCTTGCAATTGTTCCTCCAATTACTGCACCAATAGGCGCAATTGCTGGAGATCCAGGGAAAAGAGCGTCTGCTGGAGCTCCTGTGTCCCAAATAGATTGTGGAATTCCTGCTGCAGTATACTGAGCTTGTACGGCTCCTGTTACTGCTCCTATTACTCCTGGGTCAGCAGCAAAATCTGCTCCTACTTGAGACCCTAAATCATTTGCTATATCAGCTCCTACCAAATTAAATGTTGGACCGATAGCTGTAAATTGAGTAAATCCTTTTCTTTCATAGGTGTATACATCTAATGCAACAGATAATTTATTTGCAATTAATCCTTTATATCCTACTTCAAAAGAGTTTAAAGTTTCTACTGCAGATCGTCCTGTTCCTGTTAATTCATCCATTGGCTCTCCATTGAATAAATTATATCCTACTAATTGTCCTGTTCCTCCTGAAGGTACATACCCGTTAAAGAAATTTTGAACCACTGGTAATAAAGGGTTTCCTGCCAAGCCTCCATATAGTGCAGTTAATGTAGGTTGAGCAACAGCCCCGTAAGCATACGCTAGAGGAAATGAAGTTGCTCCGTAAGGAAGATCAGGTAATCCAGGTACTGCTAAATCTATTGTTGGATTGTCTGGAAACACTTGTGGTGCATACTGACCAGATAACCAAACATCTGCAATTCCAGGCGCTATAACAGACACCGGGAAATCTATATTTTGCTGTAAAGCAGAAGGTCCTGTGTTAGCTTTATTAAATGACGCTCTAAACGTATGATTGTCGTTAGCTTTGTAAACTATCGCAACTCTGGGTGCGAAAGCTCCTTCATCGATAAAATTGAACTTGTCATATCTACCTGCGTAAGTAATATCTAACTTTTCACTAATTTTTGAAGTTCCCTGAAGATAAGCTCCTGTTATAATGTAGTCGTCTCTATCTTCATTGATCCCGTAAAGAGTATTAGCTGTCATAGATTTAGAATTTCTATAATCAGTACCTATTGTAAAATTGGTGTTTAAAAATTTTGGAACATCAAAGTTGTATTGAAGTTGAGCCTCCAAAGAATTTCTTTCAGCAACTTGTCTTAAACCAGTCTGGTATAAAAATGTTGGTTTTTCTTCAGTTCCACCATTATTGTAGTTGTAGTATACTTGAGCAAATAATCCTCCTGATTGAACTCTACCTTGAACCCAGTAGTCAGTTCCTTGCTGATATCCAGCTCCTTGTGAATTAAAAAATATCCCACCACCATTTGCAAATCCTGCTGAAAGAAAAGCGGTAGTTTCATCTGAAGGTCTAAATTCTAAATGTACGTTTGCTGAATAGTTTCTATACTCTGTTGCTAAAGGATTACCGTCTCCGTTGTCATCTAAATCTGTCAGAGATAGCAACTGTTCTCCTGGTTGCGTAGGATCTACTCTACCATTTACAATAGCTGGTTGAGATATAGTGGTTTGAAGGCCTGAGATAAATTCAGCATCTTCAACAGGGTCTAACTCAAAGTCTTTCCCTTTCATATATCTTACATTAACTTTAAATCCAAATTTATCATTATCATTTTTAAAAGCATGTCGAACAGTCATTCCTGATGTACTAAGTGTACCTCCAAGCATTTCTACCGTAGTTCCTGGATAATCAATTGGACTTTTAGACATGAAATGAACAACCCCTGAAGTAACCCCAGGACCATATAGGGCCGAAGCCGCACCTCTAACAACCTCTACTCTTTGTATGTCGATGTTAGACATTCCTGATTGATAACTGTAAAAAGTTCCTGCAGATGGTGTTACTAAATAACGGTAGTCTAATATTGGAAATGTAGAAGTTCCAAATACACCAGAACCGGCACGCATTTCAATATTAACTGTATTTGCAGATTGTTGTTGCATCTGTACACCAGCAATATTCGCTAAATTCATCACAGGGTCAACCGCTGCTGCTGAATTTAATATATCTTTAGGTGTAATGATACTTACAGAAGCTGGCGCTTCCTGTACTTTTTGTCTTCTTCTGGAAGCTGAAAAAACTATTTCTTCAAGAGAAGTTGCGTCTTCTTCAAGACTTACCATTACTTCTTGATTATTTTTAGTTATTTCTACACTTACTGCTTTAAAACCAAGCATTGAAATCTCAATAGTGAAAGGAGGAGCAGCATTAACTTTTAGTAAAAACTTACCATCAAAGTCTGTTGTTGTTCCAATTGCTTTACCAGAAACCTTAACATTAGCTCCTAAAAGCGTTTCACCTGTTTGTGCGTCCTTAACCAATCCTGTAACGGTGGTTTGTGCTAGCATTGTTGCACTAGCAAGCATAACAAATGCAAAGAATATTGTCTTTTTTATCATGATATAAATTGTTTATTAACTAAGACGAATGTACGATATTTTTTGATTTTTGTAATATTTTTGTAATATTTTTGAGTTATTCATGAGTGATGGTGGAACTTTTTGTCAAAATCTTATTTTAAATTGAATTGATTTTTTCTAACAATCTATTGTAACTTTGTCTTTTAATTATTCTTCTTTTGAAAATTATTCATTCTATTTCTAATTTTAGTTCTTCTAGTAAGACTATCGTTACTATTGGCACATTTGATGGCATACATGTTGGTCATCAAAAAATATTGAAAGATTTAATTGATACCGCCAAAAGAGAAGGTAAAAAATCTGTTCTTCTTACTTTTTTCCCTCATCCAAGAATGGTTTTACAAAAAGACAAAGGCATTCTCTTGTTAAATACAATCAATGAGAAATCTTTTTTATTGAAAAAAATGGGGCTAGATTTTTTGATTATTCATCCATTTAGTAAGGAGTTTTCTAGATTAACGGCTCTTGATTTTGTGAGAGATGTATTAGTTAATAAATTAAATACCTCAAGACTAATTATTGGTTATGACCACCATTTCGGTAAAAATAGAGAAGGTAACATTCACCAATTAAAAGAGTATAGTTTATTGTATGATTTTGATGTTGAAGAAATTCCTGCCCAAGACATTGACGATGTTTCTGTAAGTTCTACCAAGATTAGAACAGCATTACAAAACGGTGAATTAAAAACCGCAAACAAATACCTTGGATACCGTTATTTATTGAATGGTATTGTAGTTGACGGTGAAAAACTTGGTACTAAAATTGGCTTCCCAACAGCAAATATTAATATAGAAGAATCTTACAAACTAATACCAAAAACAGGGGTTTATATAATTACTGCAATTATTGACGGTTCTGCATATAATGGAATGATGAATATAGGGTTTAACCCTACTGTAAGTGGAAAAAAGCAAACAATTGAGGCTCATTTATTTGATTTTCATGAAAACTTATATGGTAAAAAAATAACTATCGAATTACTTTATTTTCTTAGAGATGAGAAAAAATTTCTTTCTGTTGATGAATTAATCGATCAATTAAAAATAGACAAAGAAAATGCTATTTCCTTTCTAGCAAACAATCCATCGTAACTCATTGTAATATTGATTCACTTACTATATCTTTGAACCCTTATAATAATTTAGATCATGTTACAGGTTCAGTTTATCAAAGACAATCAAAAAAAAGTTTTAGAAGGTTTGGCAAAAAGAAATTTTGCTAACGCCAACACTATTATTGATACTGTTCTAAAAGCAGATGAAAACAGAAGAAAAACTCAAGTATTGCTAGACAATACGCTGGCAGAACTAAATACACTTTCAAAAGAGATTGGTCTATTGTTTAAATCTGGTCAAACACAAAAAGCTACCATTGTTAAAGAAAAAACAAGTCTTCTTAAAGAACAATCAAAAGCTTTAACTGATCAATTAAATACGCTTTCAAAAGAGCTAACAGATTTATTGTACCAAATACCAAACGTACCTCATGCTAGTGTTGTATCTGGAAAATCTGAGGAGGATAATGAAGAAATTTTTAAAGAAGGTGCTATACCAGACCTTCACAAAGGTTCACTGCCTCATTGGGAGCTAGTCAAGAAGTATGATATTGTAGATTTTGAATTAGGAACTAAGATCACAGGTGCTGGTTTTCCAGTTTACAAAGGCAAAGGAGCTAAGCTTCAAAGAGCGTTAATTAACTATTTTCTAGATAAAAACACAGAAGCAGGCTATAAAGAGTTTCAGGTGCCACATTTAATAAATGAATCTTCAGGAATAGGAACGGGTCAGTTGCCCGATAAAGAAGGTCAAATGTATCATGTTGGAATTGATGATTTGTACTTAATTCCTACGGGAGAAGTACCTATTACTAATATGTTCCGTGGTAATATTGTTAATGAGAGTGATTTACCAATATTATCTACTGGATATACCCCTTGCTTTAGACGTGAAGCCGGAAGTTATGGCTCTCATGTTAGAGGGTTAAATAGATTACATCAATTTGATAAGGTTGAGATTGTTAGGATAGAACACCCTGATAATTCTTACAAAGCCCTAGACGGAATGGTAGAGCATATTAAAGGAATACTCAGAGAGTTAAAATTACCGTATCGCATATTGCGTTTATGTGGGGGTGATACTGGTTTTACAGCTGCTTTAACTTTTGATTTTGAGGTCTTTTCTACAGCGCAAGACAGGTGGTTAGAAATTAGCTCTGCTTCAAATTTTGAAACTTTTCAAGCAAACAGATTAAAACTTCGTTTTAAAAACAAAGAAGGAAAGAATCAATTAGCTCACACTTTAAATGGAAGTTCACTTGCTTTGCCAAGGGTATTGGCAGGAATTCTTGAGAATTATCAAACGGAAGAGGGTATCCAAGTACCTGAGGTTTTAATACCTTACACTGGCTTCTCTGTAATTAATTAGCAATTACAGCTATCATTAATCTCTTGTATTTATTCATTTCTAAAAGGGCCTTAAAATAATTACTTATTTGACCAGACCTCATGAACTCTATTGAGTTTGTTTTTGCCCTTTCGTATTTTATATTTAAATCTTTCATTGTTGTTGTTTTTAGCGGGATTAATATTGTTGTTTTATATTTATTTCAACAAGTATGCCAAAATTTTAGAATGGCCTTCGGAAATAGCAAAGTTTTAATGAAGTTTAACATTTGAGTTGATTATCTTTGAAAGAGATGAAGAACATTCTACTCATAATAGCGCTATTTTCTTTTAGTTTTATCTCCAGCCAAAACAACCTTAATTTGGCAGAGAATTATTTTCGTGAAGGAGAGTACGAAAAAGCAACTCAGCTATATGAATCACTAGAAAAAAACAATCCTTATAATACCAGGTACCTAAAACGTTTAATTACTTGTTACCAAGAGACAAATAATTATGAAAAAGCATCAGAGCTTCTTCAAAAAAAGCTGGTCAAAAACCCCTCTCAACACTACTTAAGAATAGAAATTGGATATAATTTTGATCAGCAGAAAAAACCTGCATTAGCAAAAAAAGAATATGATTTTGCTATTAAGGCAATTGAATCAAACCCAAGTTTAGGAGGTATTATGGGAAGAATGTTCCAGCAAAATAATCTCTTAGATTATGCCTTAAAAGCATACTCAAGAGCATTGGTCTTCAATAAAGATGCTAGTTTTGAATACCAAATAGCTCAAATTTATGGTGAAAAAGGAGCATATCAAAAAATGTTTGATTCTTGCATGGAGCTATTAGATAAAGATGAAAATTATCTCGGTAGCATTCAACGTTATATAAGTAGATATATTAGTAATGATGCCAATGACACAATCAATATTTCTTTAAAAAAATCGATTTTAAAAAAATCGATTAGCAATCCAAAAAATATTTGGAATGAATTATTAAGCTGGCTTTTTACAAAACAAAAACAATATGGCAGAGCTTTCATTCAAGAAAAAGGACTTTTTAATAGAGGTCTGGAAAATGTTGAAACAATTTTTAGGTTAGGTAAAATAGCCTTTACTAACCAAGACTATGAAACTGCAAGAAATTGTTATTTATTCTTGCTTGATCACACAAATTTTATTGAGGAAAAACTCACTGCTGAATTATATCTTTTAAAAATTTCAGTAAAAAATGCAGACAAGAATAACCTTGTTTTATTTGAAGAAAAACTAAAAGAGTATGGGATTAATAGAAACACATTAGAAATTCAGTTAGAATATGCAGCCTATTTAACTTTTGAAAACAATACTCCTCAAAAAGCTATAAGTGTGTTGGAAAAAGCACTAAGTTTTTCTTCCTCTAAGTTTAAAAAAGCAAGAATAAAATTAAAATTAGGAGAGGTACTTGTTTTTGTAGGAAAATTTAATGAAGCTCTTATTTATTTTTCTCAAGTACAAACCAAACTTAAAAACCACCCTTTATCTCAAGAGGCGCGTTTTAAAGTGGCACAAACCTCCTATTTTAAAGGAGATTTTAAATGGGCAAAATCTCAATTAAAAATTTTAAAAAACGCTACAACTCAACTTACTGCAAATGATGCGGTTGACTTATTCTTACTAATTTCAGATAACGAGTCTAAAGATTCTATTCCTTCAGGGCTAGAAGACTTTGCAAAAGCAGAATTACTGGCTTATCAAAATAAAAATGCTTCGGCTATTTCGCTGTATGATAGGCTCTTAAAAAAATATCAAGGGCAATCTATAGAGGACGAAGCTTTATTTAATCAGGCAAAACTTTTTGTTGCAGAACAACAATATGAAATGGCAGTCACAAACCTATTAAAAATAATTTCTATTGATCCTGAAGGGATTTTAACAGACAACTCGTATTATTTATTAGGCGAAATTTATAAAAACAACATAAAAGACTTTGAAAAAGCTTCTGAATACTATCAAAAAATTATCTTTGAAAAACCGTCAAGTATCTATTTAGTTGATGCAAGACAAAAATATAGAGAAATAAGAGGAGACAACATCGAATAAAAGCTCTCTCATAATCCTTTTCATCTGAAAACAACCTATGTATATTTATAACGTTACAATGAATATAGACGAAAGCATTCACAAAGAATGGTTTTTGTGGATTCATAAACACATACAAGATGTATTGGCATCAGGCTCCTTTGTTTCTGCAAAACTAACACAGGTTTTGGTAGAAGAGGAGATGGGTGGAGTTACCTATTCTGTTCAATACACTGCAAACAGCAAAGAAGATTTAAATGACTATTATACCAATACTGCTCCTAAATTAAGAAATGAAAGTATGAAGAAATTTGCAGATAAAATGATCTCCTTTAGAACAGAATTAAAAGTTGTCAAAGAATTTTACCCACCTAGCTCACATAATTAAATATGAAATTAAAAACACCATCTTCTAGACGCATAGTTGTTTATACGGGTGTCTCGCTTCTTATCTCAGGAGGATTTACGGGGTATTTGTATTGGGGTGAAGAGCCACAAGAATCAATTGGAGGTTTTTTGTGTGGACTAGGAGTAAGCCTCATATTACTTTCTAATGTTACGTTAAAAAAGAAATGACTGTAAAAGCAAAAAAACATCTAGGACAACACTTCTTAAATGATGAAGACACTGCAAAAAATATCGCAAATTCTTTGTCGGGAGTTGGATATGATACTGTTCTAGAAATTGGTCCAGGAATGGGGGTATTAACAAAGTATTTATTAGAAAGTGAGGCACAAATTAATGTTATAGAAATTGACAGGGATTCGGTTGCATACTTAAATAATGATTTTAAAAATGAGCATGTAAACCTAGACACGTCAAATACTAAATTTAAAATCATTGAAGGTGACTTTTTAAAACAAGATATCCCAACTTTTTTTAATAAAAAGCAAGTTGCTGTTATTGGAAATTACCCCTATAATATTTCTTCTCAAATTATATTTAAAGCCATTGAAAATCGAGAATACATTCCCGAATTATCTGGTATGTTTCAAAAAGAAGTTGCTAAAAGAATTGCAGAAAAAGAAGGAAGTAAGGTGTATGGAATTATTTCTGTATTAACTCAAGCTTTTTACGATGTAGAGTATTTGTTTACTGTTCCACCATCCGTTTTTAATCCTCCGCCAAAGGTAGACTCTGGTGTTATACGGCTTACTAGAAAAAAAGATTTTTCTTTACCTGTAGATGAAAAGTTATTTTTTAGAGTCGTAAAAACAGCTTTTAATCAACGAAGAAAAATGTTGAGAAGTAGTTTAAAGTCTTTCAAACTTTCGGATACCTTAAAAGAAGATACTATATTTGCGATGCGACCTGAACAATTGTCTGTAAACGAGTTTATTAAACTCACGCATAAAATAGCAACTGATGTCATTTGAGATTACTACAGAATTTTTAGAAAAACTAACCTCTTACATAGAGGGTTCTAAAAACAAGTCTATAATTGGTTTGTTTGAAGAAATGCATTATGCTGATGTTGCTGAAATTCTAGACGAACTATCTTTTGACAAGGTGGTTTATATTATAAAACTTCTTGACAGCGAAAAAACTTCGGCTGTTTTAATGGAGTTAGACGAAGATATTCGGGAAAAAATACTTCAAAACCTTTCTGCTAAAGAAATTGCTGAAGAGGTTGAAGAGTTAGATTCTGATGATGCCGCAGATATTATAGGGGAACTTTCAGAAGAAAGACAAGAGGCGGTAATGTCTCAAATTGAAGATGAAGAGCAGGTTAAAGAAATTGAGGAACTTCTTACCTATGATGAAGATTCTGCTGGAGGTTTAATGGCAAAGGAATTGGTGAAAGTGAATGAAAACTGGAGCGTTCTTAAATGTGTTCGTGAAATGAGAATGCAGGCAGAAAAAGTAACTAGGGTTCACTCTATTTATGTTGTTGATGACTTAGACAAACTGAAAGGGAGGCTCTCTTTAAAAGATCTTTTAATAACTTCTACAAAAACAGCTATTTCAGAGGTATATATTCCTAATGTAGATTTTGTAAATGTTCATGATAACTTAGACGAAGTTTCTAACAAAATGCGAAAATATGATTTAGAGGCCATTCCTGTTGTTGATAATGACGGTATTTTATTAGGGAGAATTACCATTGATGATATTGTTGATGTAATCAAAGAAGAAGCAGATAAGGATTACCAATTAGCAGCTGGTTTAACTCAAGATGTTGAAGCAGATGATAGTATTCTTCAGTTAACTAAAGCAAGATTACCTTGGTTATTTCTTGGTCTTTTAGGTGGAGTAGGTGCTTTTTTAATCATGCAAATGTTTGAAAACACCTTTAGCGAAAATGCTATTTTATTCTTTTTTACCCCTTTAATCGCTGCCATGGCAGGTAATGTTGGTGTACAATCATCAGCTATTATTGTACAAGGATTAGCAAATGATGATGTAAAGGGAAGTATAAATAGTAGACTAATAAAAGAAATGTTATTGGCAACGCTAAATGGAATTGTTTTAGCGCTCTTTTTATTTCTATTTGTATGGTTATCTGTTGGAAATATTAATACCGCATTAGCTATTTCTGTTTCTCTTGTAGCGGTTGTTATTGTTGCAGGATTAATAGGCACTTTTGTTCCATTATTTTTAAATAAACAAGGAATTGATCCGGCAATTGCTACAGGTCCATTTATTACCACTAGTAATGATATTTTTGGAATTTTAATTTATTTTATGATTGCAAAAATAATACTAGGTATATAGACCCTACTTAATTTTTTGAGAGAGATCCCAAAGTACCACACCACAACTCACAGAAATATTTAAGGAGTGTTTAGTTCCTTTTTGAGGGATTTCAATGCAATAGTCTGATTCTGAAACAACTTCTTGTTGAACTCCCTTCACCTCGTTTCCAAACACAATAGCAAGTTTTTTATTTGATTCAAAAGAAAAATGATCTAGCATCACGCTATTTTCAACCTGTTCTATTGAAGCTACTGTAATGCCTTCAGACTTTAATGCTCTTACAAGAGATAATGTGTCTTCTTTATACTCCCAATCTACAGACTCTGTTGCTCCTAGTGCTGTTTTATGAATTTCTCGGTGGGGAGGAGTGGCTGTTATGCCACACAAATATATCTTTTCAACTAAAAAAGCATCGCTTGTTCTAAATACAGAGCCAATATTGTTTAAACTTCTAATATTATCTAACACCACAATAATTGGTGTTTTTGTGGTGTTTTTAAACTCAGATACCGAGATACGTCCTAGTTCGTTATTTCTTAGTTTTCTCATAAAAAGTTCTATCTTTAAACACTTGTAGTAAACAACAGTAAAACTAACTGAAAAATTCTGAAATTTGGCAAAATCTAAGCCCAAAAAGATAACACCACTAATGAAGCAGTACAATGCAATCAAGGTTAAATATCCTGATGCTATGTTGCTTTTTAGAGTTGGTGACTTTTATGAAACCTTTGGTGAAGACGCAAAAAAAGCTGCAGGAGTATTAGGAATAATTCTTACCAAAAGAGGCGCTGGAAGCGATTCTGAAACAGCTTTGGCCGGATTTCCTCATCATTCTCTAAACACTTATTTGCCAAAATTGGTAAAAGCTGGGATGCGGGTTGCAATATGTGATCAGTTAGAAAACCCAAAAATGACTAAAACCATCGTAAAACGTGGTGTTACAGAGCTAATAACCCCAGGAGTGTCTTTAAATGATGAAGTGCTTCAATCAAAGTCTAATAACTTTTTGGCTGCGGTACATTTTGGAAAACGACTACTAGGAGTTTCTTTCTTAGATGTTTCTACTGGAGAATATTTGTTAGCTCAAGGAAATGAAGAATACATAGACAAGCTGCTACAAAACTTCAATCCTTCTGAAGTATTAGTTCAAAAACAATTCAAAAAAAAATTTAAAGAACTTTTTGAAGACCGTTTTTATACTTTTTTCCTTGACGACTGGGTCTTTCAAAAAGAATATAGTGTTGATTCTTTACACAATCATTTTGGTGTAAACTCTTTACGTGGTTTTGGTGTGCAAGAAATTCCTGAGGGTATTATAGCTGCTGGTGCAGTATTATATTACCTATCAGAGACGCAACACAACAACCTAAAACACATTCAAAATATTAGCAGAATTGCGGAGGATAAATATATCTGGATGGATCGTTTTACTGTTCGTAATTTAGAATTATATCACGCTTCATCACACAATGCCGTAACATTATTAGATGTCATTGATAAAACAATTTCTCCAATGGGAGGAAGGTTGTTAAAAAGGTGGTTAGCGCTTCCTTTAAAAGATGTTAAAAAAATTCAACACAGGCATGAATTGGTTAAGCACTTTATTGAAAATGACCGTTTCTCCGAAACCATTAAATTTCAATTACATCAGATTAGTGATATTGAGCGTTTAGTTTCCAAAGTTGCCACAGGAAAAATCTCTCCTAGGGAGCTAGTTTTACTTAAAAACTCATTAAAGGCAATTTTACCCGTCAAAAAAGAGGCTTTAACAAGCAAAAACAGCTCAGTAAATAAATTAGGAAACGAAATTTTAGACTGTGCTGAAGTAATTTTAAAAATTGATGCCGCCCTTTTTGACGAGGCTCCTGTTAATATAAATAAAGGAAATGCAATTGCAAATGGGGTTTCTGAAGAATTAGATGAGCTAAGAGCTATTTCTACTTCTGGAAAAGAATATTTAGATAATATGTTGGCTCGTGAGAGCGAAAAAACAGCTATTCCTAGCTTAAAAATAGCTTTTAACAATGTCTTTGGTTATTATATTGAGGTAAGAAATACCCACAGAGATAAAGTTCCTGAAGAATGGATTCGAAAACAAACTCTTGTAAATGCAGAACGATATATAACAGAGGAACTCAAAGAATACGAAACTAAAATTTTAGGAGCTGAAGAAAAAATTCAAGAACTTGAACGACAATTATTTTTAAGGTTAATTCAAGAAATTATTGAATTTATAGAGCCTATTCAGCAAAACGCTAAAATAATTGCCCAAATAGACTGTTTACTGTCTTTTGCTGTGTTGGCAATTTCTAATAATTATATTCGTCCTATTGTAGACCAAAGTACCGAAATAGAAATTAAAAACGGTCGTCATCCAGTTATTGAAAAACAATTACCAATTGGTGAAGAATATATTGCTAATGATGTTGTGTTAAACAGAAGCCAACAACAAATTATTATGATTACTGGGCCGAATATGTCTGGGAAGTCTGCCATTCTTAGACAAACAGCACTAATTGTTTTATTGGCACAAATGGGTAGTTATGTTCCGGCCCAAAATGCAAGAATAGGTGTAGTTGATAAAATATTTACTAGAGTAGGAGCCAGCGATAATATTTCTATGGGAGAATCTACTTTTATGGTAGAAATGAATGAAACTGCCTCTATTCTTAATAATATTTCCGACAGAAGTTTAGTATTGTTGGATGAAATTGGAAGAGGAACCTCTACGTACGACGGAATTTCTATTGCTTGGGCTATTGCTGAGTATCTTCATGAGCATCCCTCAAAGGCAAAAACACTATTTGCCACGCATTATCATGAATTGAATGAAATGACCGTAACTTTTGAGCGTATAAAAAACTTTAATGTATCTGTTAAAGAGCTTAAAGACACCATTGTTTTCTTGCGTAAATTAGTTTCTGGAGGAAGCAATCACAGTTTTGGAATTCATGTAGCTAAATTGGCAGGTATGCCTAATCAAGTAATTCATAGAGCTTCAAAAATACTAAAACAGCTTGAAAAAAATCAAACAAGTGAAGAGGTAAAAGAGACGCTAAAAGAGGTGCAGCAAGATGAGATGCAACTTAGTTTTTTTAAACTAGATGATCCTTTATTGGAAGATTTAAGGGAGGAGATTTTAACAACCAATTTAGACACCTTAACACCTATTGAAGCACTTATGAAGTTAAACGAAATAAAGCGGATGTTGATAAAAAAATAAACGCAATAACAGTTCTTCAATTATTCCCATTTTTATATTCAATCTTTGCTATCTTTGTAGTCTTATGTATGTTAATTTTTTATTTATTGGCGGACCTGAAATTTTTATCATTGTTTTAATAGTGGTAATGGTTTTTGGTGCAGATAAAATTCCTGAAATAGCCAGAGGTTTAGGCAAAGGAATAAGGCAGGTAAAAGAGGCCACGAATGATATCAAAAAAGAAATAAATGACAGTGCAAAAGACCAAGGGTTAGACGCTGGCTTAACAAATGATATTAAAAAAGAAATAAAAGATGCAAAAGAAGGGTTAGATAAGATTACAGGCCCTATTAAGAGAAACTTCTAAAGAGTAAACAATTTACATATCACAAGCTGATTTTTCCAAGATTCGTTCGTTTTAAACAACTCTACTAATTGAAAGACCGTCTCTAATTGGCAACAAAACAGTCTCTACTCTTGGATCTGAGTTTAATAAACGATTATACTCTAGGAGCGCTTTTGTATCGATGTCTTTTTTGTCTAACTTTTCTACAACTTTCCCGCTCCACAAAACGTTATCTGATAAAATAATCCCTCCTTTTTTCATTTTACCTATTACCAGGTTAAAATAATTGCAATAATTTGATTTATCGGCGTCTATAAATACTAAATCAAACTTTTTATCAAGCGTTGGAATAATCTCTAGTGCGTTTCCAATATGTTGTTTTATTTGATCTCTAAATCCGGATTTTTTAAAATATCTATTTTGAATATCCTCGAGCTCTTCGTTTTTGTCTATGGTGTCAATTGTTGCTTCATTAGAGATTCCTTCAGCAATACAGATAGCAGAATATCCTGTATAAGTTCCTATCTCTAAAATATCTTTCGGGTTAATTATCTTAGAAATCATTGATAAAATTCGTCCTTGAAAGGCACCGCTTAACATTCTAGGATTGAGTACTCTTTGCCAGGTCTCTTTTGTTAATTCTTGAAGTATTTGAGGTTCTTTTTGCGAGTTATCAACTACATATTCATCTATTTTTTCTGGAAGAAAATTCATGCTCTTATAAAAAATTAAACTATTCTTTTACGTATCTTTTTTCTATTTCCTTTTTTAAAAACTCTTTTTCGCCTGGGGTCATACAAAGTGAGATTTGTTTCTTTTTATCATCGTTAGATTTGTTTCTGCAAAGCTTTGTTAAAAATACATTTTGCTTTGAATATTTAGTACAAATTTTACAGCATAGGAAATGGATATTTAGCTGTATTTTTTCAAAAAAGGTAGCTTCTTTGTACTGGCTTTTGTCACAAATAGCAACCGCTTGTTTACATGTTATGTTTAGTTTTTTAAACATTCTCTATTTATTAAACCAATTATCTTCCAAACACCTTCTTAACTGAGTTCTAGCTCTATGAATTATAACCCATAGATTAGACGAAGTAATTTCTAATTCATTACATATAACATCTGTATCTATCTCTTGTATCGTTCTCATTTTAAAGACCATTGCATATTTTTCTGGCAGCTTGTCTATACAAGAATTTATTTGATTTTGAAGTTCTTTATTTTCCAACTGCTTTTCGGCCATATTGTCCCACGTTTGAGGAACTCTTTCCTCTAACCAATCACCCTCATTATCACCATCATTATAGAAATTCATCCTAACTTCTGCTTTCCCTTTTTTAGAATTAATCTTCCTGTAATAGTCAATTATCTTTCTTTTAAGAATTGATACCAGCCAGGTTCTTTCGGTTGCCTTTCCTTCAAAATTCTTTGCGGATTTTAATGCAGAAAAAAAAGTGTCTTGAACAATGTCTTTTGAAAGTTCATAATCACTAACCCTTGCGAGAGTGTATTTAAAAAGATAGTCTGAGTATTTATCTATCCATTTATTTGGGTCTAATTTTTGCAAAACAAGTGATTAAATTATCATTATAATCTTGTATCAAAGATACATTGTTTTATTTTTTTCAAGGGCTAAAGAACTATGGATAACAAAAAGGTTGGTAAAAAAATTTATAATTTATTAGGAAGTGCTTTTCTTTATTTTTTAAGCAGTACACATATCTTATGATATTTAGTACTTTTACAAAACCTTAATTAAAAAATTATGTCTGTAGCTAAAAAGCAATACAAAAGAATTACTACTCGGTCATTAGTAGAAATGAAAGCTAATGGAGAAAAAATTTCAATGTTAACAGCATATGACTATACCATGGCTAAAATTGTAGATGGTGCAGGTATCGATGTAATTCTTGTTGGGGACTCTGCCTCTAATGTTATGGCTGGCCATGAAACAACATTACCAATTACATTGAATGAAATGATATACCACGCAAGTTCTGTTGTTAGAGCTGTTGATAGATCTTTAGTGGTGGTAGACCTACCTTTTGGAACTTATCAATCTGATCCAAAAGAGGCACTACGTTCTGCCATTAGAATTATGAAAGAAAGCGGAGGGCATTCCATAAAAGTAGAGGGTGGTAGCGAAATAAAAGAATCTATAAAAAGAATATTAAACGCAGGTATTCCTGTGATGGGGCATTTAGGTTTAACCCCTCAATCAATTTATAAATTTGGTACCTACACTGTGCGTGCTAAAGAAGATCAGGAGGCAGAACAACTATTGGAAGATGCGCTAATGCTAGAGAGACTTGGGTGTTTTGCAATAGTTTTAGAAAAGGTACCAGCTGCTTTAGCAAAAAAAGTTGCTGACTCTATTTCTATCCCGGTTATAGGAATTGGCGCTGGAGGTGGGGTTGATGGTCAGGTTTTAGTAACCCATGATATGTTGGGAATGACACACGAATTTAATCCTAGATTTTTAAGAAGATACTTAGATTTATATGAGGAAATGACAGCTGCTTTTAAAAACTATATCTCTGACGTAAAAAGTAAAAACTTCCCCAATAAAAAAGAACAATACTAGATTTGTGAAAATACTACATATAGACACCAATCACCCTTCTCTAATTGAGCAGTTAGCATCTGCCGGGTTTGAGAACCACGAAGACTACTCTTCTTCTAAATCCGATATTGAACAAAAAATAAATAGATATGATGGAATTGTCGTACGAAGCCGTTTCGCTATTGACAAATCATTTTTAAAAAAAGCAACAAAACTTAAATTTATAGCTAGAGTAGGAGCTGGGCTGGAAAATATAGATTGTGAATACGCTCTAACAAAAAATATAGAATTAATTGCTGCGCCTGAAGGAAACAGAAATGCTGTTGGTGAACATGCCTTAGGAATGTTGTTATCTCTATTTAATAATCTTAATAAAGCAGATAAAGAAATTAAGCAAGGAGTTTGGCTTAGAGAAGAAAACAGAGGGGTAGAATTGGATGGGAAAACAATCGGCATAATTGGGTATGGAAATATGGGAAAATCTTTCGCAAAAAAACTTCGTGGTTTTAATGTTGAGGTTTTATGTTACGACATCAAACCATCTGTTGGTGATGAAAATTGCAAACAAGTTTCTTTAGAGGAACTGCAAGAAAAAGCAGAGGTTTTAAGCCTTCATACTCCACAAACAGCACTAACAGAAAAAATGATAAATACTTCATTTATCAAAAGTTTTACAAAGAATTTTTGGTTGATCAATACAGCTCGGGGAAAATCTGTGGTAACAAAAGATTTGGTGTTGGCATTAAAATCTGGGAAAATACTGGGTGCAGGATTGGATGTCTTAGAGTATGAAAAGTCCTCCTTCGAAAATCTATTTTCTAGAAATCTAATACCCGATGCATTTCAATATTTGATTACAGCTGAAAATGTTTTGTTATCGCCTCATGTAGGTGGATGGACTCAAGAAAGCAAGGAAAAATTAGCAAAAACCATTATTTCTAAAATTAAAGAAAATTTTTCTTCAAGTAGAATTTAATAATCTCAATTTCAGTGCTTTATGTTTTTTTTCTAAAAAACAACTATCTCAAGAGCGTCTAATTTATAAACAATTCTATGATTACAATAAAAGACATTAAATTAGCCAACAAAAACCTAACGAATTATATCAAATGAAAATTCTATCAAACCATCCAACAGAAATATTAATCTTGCTTTTTTTAATTGTTACTTTTATGCAATCTGGAATTGACAAAATATCAGACTGGAAAGGGAATATTGAATTTATAAAATCTCATTTTAAAAATTCTCCTTTAAGAAATAATGTTCCTTTGTTGCTCGCTATTATTTTAACCATTGAGATAGCTGCAGGTATTTTTATGATCATCGGAACTTATCAGATTTATTCTTCTGGTCTCAAAGAAATTGCATTAATAGGTGTGGAGCTCTCTGCTATTGCCCTGATTTTCTTACTTATTGGCCAACGTTTGGCAAAAGATTATGCAGGAGCGATGACGCTAGCAGTCTATTTTATCATTACCCTTTTTGGAGTTTTTCTAATGTCATAGCTAAAACTGATGCAATAAATAAAAAGCATAGAAAAACCTGATTGTAAAACCGCTTTAAACTTCTGTTTTAAACAATTTTATTTTTTAAAATAGCGTAGTGTTTAAACAAAGTGAGAAGATTGCTTAAAAAGCCTTGTTGCCACTATTCTTGCTTTTTTATAACATAAATCAAAGAGGAATACTCAGAAGAA
>ERZ1046367.614-NODE-614-length-23488-cov-14.917638_pt1 | contig 23488 bp, 36 predicted proteins | sample MGYA00383091_ERZ1046367 | MGnify/ENA primary metagenome ERZ1046367 (study PRJEB29581, sample SAMEA5548361) | metagenome | biome: marine; feature: coastal; material: water | depth 50 m | study: Short-term variability in the microbial, nano- and picoplankton... | reverse complement strand
AGCAGCTCCAAAGAGAAAAGCAGCTCCAAAGAGAAAAGCAGCTCCAAAGAGAAAGACAGCATCTAAACGTCGTTAGTTCTGTCTATTCGCCTTTTTTCAGAATCGCATTACAATGTTTATAATATTTCTAAATTCGAATTTAGAAAGAAACTTAATTATTCACTCATCTTTAATTCAGGTAAAATAAAAACACGTTCGGGTTTAATTTTCAGAATTATTCTTTTTTCATTTTCACGTTTAAACGGATAATGTTCTCGATTCATGTATTGTTGTGTAAGTTTATCCGCATGTATGTAATTATAATCAGGAATCAATTCTTCAACGGTCCCACGAATTGTAGTCATATCAAGTGGGTTTTCATGAGATACAACAGAAACAGCAACCCGAGGATCATGTAAAATATTTTTGTGTTTTATTCTGCCTTCGGCAGTATTGACCAATACATATCCATCTTCATAATTTGCCCAAACAGGAGAAACCTGAGGAGCCCCATCTTTCATCACTGTTGCTATAAAGACAAGATTATTTGCAGAAAATAATTGGATTACTTTATCATCCATTATTTTTTGCCAGGATTTTCAAGTACATTTGTCATAGCTCTGTTCATAATTTCCAGTACCAAATATTGAGAATATCCTTCAGATTTTTTACCCTTGGATTTAGTTTTAGGGGATATACCTTTGAGTATTTTTTCAATTTTGGAAGAAGTGTTGTCAATGATTTTGGAATATTTTAGATCAAAATCTTTAGGCGTTTCAAAATCTAATAATTTTGTAGATGTACTATAGTATTTTGTGATTGCACCTCGAGATTCTTCAATTTTAACAATTTCAATTAACCCAGAAACTTTTAGAATATCTAAATGATGCCTAACTGTAGTTAATGCTTTTTTGTATCCTGTCTTTTTTAGAGCAGAACATATCTGATCTGCAGATAATGATTGACGATACAACATCTCCATAACTTTTGCTCGTGCAGGGTCTTCAATTGCACGTGCATGTTCAATACTTGTCGTAACAATACGATTTACTTTAATTTGTTTTTCTAGTAACGTTGACATACTAAATTTACCTTCAAATATGATCTAAAAGATCCTTGTATCATATTTTTTTGATCTATCGCATCAATTTTTTTTTGCTTCTAAAAACTTCAGACCGATATTAAAATCATATCAACTATTATCAAAAATATTGTACTATATGTAATATTTTTCATAGTGCTATAGTTTTTCTTATAGTAAAATGATAATTATGATAGTGGTTTGAAAAATATGATAAAATATCAAAAAAAGGATTTTTAGAAAACTTGTATCATCAAATGCCATATCAGGGCATGATTATGTAATAGTCAAAAAATTAATTCGAGTTAAAATATTGATTCTAGTCAATAATTAATAAATAATAAAAATTAGAGAGATTTTCCAGATAATTTTTCAAATGCGACAACATAACGTTGAGTCATTTTTGAAATAATATGGGATGGGATTTCAGGAGCTATTGGTTCTTCACCCTTATCACGAGAATCATCAAATTGTTTTTGATAACCATTTGCAGTTAACCAATCACGTAAGAGTTGTTTATCATATGCCTCTTGAATTTTACCCACTTCAAAGGAATCTTTAGGCCATAAACGATATTCATCAGGACCAATAGAGTCACCCAAAGTTATTTTTCCATCTAAAATACCAAATTCTAATTTTAAATCAGCTAAAATAAAACCAACATTATCGGCCATACTTGCCATCTTTTTGTAAATTTCAATAGATGTTTTTTCTAACCAATTGAATTGTTCTTCTGTAACTAGTTTCATCTCTAAGGATTTTATTTTATCAATTGGGACATCATGTTCAGATTTTGTTGTAGGATCAAATATTGGATAAGGAAGTTTAGATGCCATGGTAGTTTCAGTCCCTTCAGGAACTTTGACTTCGCCTTTTTTCCACCTACTAATCAAACTTCCATAAAAATAGCCTCGAACTACACATTCTATGGGCAGCATTTTCATCTTTTTTACAAGGATTTCAGTATCGGATTTTTTTTCAATGAAATGATTTGGAACATCTAATTTGTTAAACCAAAATTCTGCAAAACTGCACAAAACTTTGCCCTTTTGAGGGATATCTTGTTTGAATTTTACATCATATGCAGATACTCTATCTGAAAATTTGAAAAGTATTGTATCTTCATCTACATCATAAAGATCCTTGACTTTTCCACTAGTTAGAAACTTCATTTAATTATGATATAATTGGATAGAATTTAACTGATAGGAAAATTATGTGTTAAAAAATGTTTTAATCAATATATCAATATCAAACAATCATCAATAGAGATAAGATGATTAGATAGAATGTTAATTTGTAAAAATTAGATTTTCCCTTTAATGTTAATCTTATTTATTAGAAAAACCATATTGTATAGATGAAGCAGTATTCGATCATTCTTGCAATTGGTATAGCAGCAATTGGAATAATGGGAATTATTTTTGGAATGGATGTATTAAAACTATCAATATCCATACAAGAATATGATATTTTTGTAGATCCTATTTTAGATAAACAGAGTCTATTTGTTATGGGCAGAGTTACAATACAAAATACAGGAAGTCAACCATTAACAAATATTCATGTAAACTTTGGTGCAGGGGACACATTAGATATTAGGACTTTGAAAGTGGGTCAAAAAATCATCATATCTCCACCTCCTGAAAATCCCATGGAATTTGTAATGATTTCTGCAGATAACGGTATCTTTGTCAATAAGGCTTATCGGGAAATGCCAAAGATGGTGGGCATGATGGGATCTTGAAATTCATATCAATATCAATTAACAAAAGATTTGTCTAATTTGGGATAGATGATAGCCATCCAGATTTAGTAAATGAATAGTATCGTTCTCTTTTTTTAGGCAAAAATTCTCTTGAAATTAGTTCAAACATTAAATTCACATCCATGATGAAAATGTTCTTTCCAACTCATGAGATTATAATATTTTAAAACATCATTCAAAGAAGAAGGTCAATAATAGTATCGATCAAAGTGACCTAGATTTATTCAGCACATATTTCTTAAATTGGTTTATCCATAAATCATTGAATACAATCAATGAAAAATTAGGTGTTTGGCTTCTTAAAACAGATGAATATGTCACATCATCAAAAAAAGAAAAATCAAAACATATTGCTTTATTGTTTGATGATAATATTCTAAATTAAAATTATTTTACATCTACACCATTCCAAAAGGCAATCATTCCTTTTATCTTGGATGCAGCATCATTTGGTTCTGCATAATACCACGCACAGTCTTTGTTTGTTTTTCCATCAACAATTACTGAATAATAATTTGCCATTCCCTTCCAACCACAGAAAGTAGTCAATTCAGTTTTAGTGTAATATTCTTCTTTAATAGAATCAAATGGAAAATAATGATTTCCTTCAACAACTATAGTATCATTACTTTCTGCAATTACAGTTCCATTCCAAATTGCTTGCATAGATATCAAACCAATCTTACTTCTTTAAAATAATTTGTAATTATTTGTCATTATTTTGCTTTAATTTGCTCACGTTTAGTAAAATCAGGTTGTATACCAAGTGATTCATAATTTCCAGAAGAACATGTAAAACACATCGAATCCTTTGGAATTCCAACGGCGTTAGCTAGATTTTCAGCATCATTATATCCTAAAAAGTCAACTCCAATGTTTTTTCGAACCATTTCAGTAATCTCTTCACTAGTCATATCCTTACCATGAGTAAATGTTGCAAGTTCATCTTGTGAGGGAAAATCTATACCGGCATAACAAGGATAATTAATTTGAGGATATGTGATCAACATGCTAATTTTTTTGGCACCAGCACGGCGAAGGGCCTTGATTATTGCTCTAGAACTAGTGCCTCTAACTAAACTATCATCAATAACTACAACATGTCGGTCTCTGATTATTTCACTAATTGGAATAATCCATCTATTAATTTCAACACGGTCACTTTGATGTGGTTCAATGAAACTACGTAATGGTCCTTTTTTGCTATATCTGTCTTTTAGTAAACCTTCATCAAAAGAAACGCCGAGTTCTTGAGCATAACCCAATGCAGCAGGTCGTGCAGAATCAGGTACAGGAATTACCAAATCAGCATCTTTAATTGGAAATTTTTTTGCCATAAATTGTCCAATTTTTTTTCTTGAAACGTAAATGTTACGTCCTTCCATATTACTAGATGGATGTGCAAAGTAAGTGAATTCAAAAGAACAATGTGCACGAGATTGATCATCTGAAAACTTTTCAGTTTCTATTCCAGACTGACTTAGTTTGATTAATTCACCTGGAACTACATCTCTTTGAAGATTTGCACCAATTGCAGTTACAGCAGCAGATTCAGAAGTTACAATGTATGTATCATCAGATTCTTTATGTCCTAAAACCATAGGACGGAAACCTTTTGGATCACGAGCTGCATAAACAGAATTATCATCAGAAATAAATGTAAAACAATAAGATCCAACCATTTCATTTTTTAAAATTGATAGAGCTTTTCCCATTTGCCCATTTTCAGAAATTAACGATACTAATCTTTGAGCCGCAACCAAAGTATCACTTGCATTTTGAGGAGTAAAAGAACAGCCACCAACTAAATTAGATAATTCTTGAGCATTTGCAATAGTTCCATTATGTGCAATGCACAAATCTTTTACTTTAAGAGGTTGTGCATTTTCTAAAGTACTTGTTCCCATTGTGGAATATCTGACATGTCCAATTACACATGGAGATTCATATTCTTGAGCAATTTTTTTGAATTCAGATGAAGAGTGTGATACTAATCCCACTCGTTTGAATGGTGCTTTGTTAGGAACAGCAAAACCCCAAGCTTCCTGTCCTCTATGTTGTAAAGCTCGTAACGCATCAAAAACAATAGGGATTACATTCTTTCCAGAAAGACTGTAAATTCCAACAACACCACAATTTTCTTTAATTTTAGGCATGAAGTACCAAGTCTCCTAACGAATTTATCCATGTTTTATGTGCCTTATCAACTCTTAGATCTATGATAGATTTTGTATCATTGACAAATTGAATTTTTTCACCACTAAATTCTCCAATAGATTGGAATGAAACTTTATTCTTTTTTAGAATGTTTTCTAATTTTTTTATATTTTTCTTATCAACTACCAATAGATAACGGGAATGGCTTTCAGAGAATAAAATTCGTTCATCAGTTAATTTATCTCCAGGAATTTTATCTAATGAAACTTTGCAACCAATTTTATTTGTCATACAAAGTTCAGATACAGCAACTGCCAATCCACCCTTTGAACAATCATGTGCAATTTTTGGTATTTGTTGTTGAATTAAATCAAGAATTGAGTTCATATTTTTCTTAGAATCTACAAAATTAACTACGGGACATGCTCCACCAATAAATTTATGAATATACTCAAAGTATTCAGAACCTCCAAGTTCATCTTTTGTATCGCCCACAATTACAAGACAATCCCCTTCAATAATTTTTTGAGGAATCAAAGGTTTTTTGTCAATTAATCCTAAAACACCGATTAGAGGAGTGGGTTTAATCGGCCCTGCAGGAGTTTCATTGTACAAACTCACTTTACCACCAATACATGGAATTTCAAAATCTTTTGCAAAGTCTGTTAATCCTTTAAGAGATTCTAAAAATGTCCAAAATATTTCAGGGTCTTTTGGACTTCCAAATTGAAGATGATCAAGCATCCCAATTGGTTTGGCTCCAGTACAAACAACATTTCGACATGCTTCCTCAAAACATCCAATCGCACCTTCACGGGGATTAATGTAGCATTGTTTAGGATTACCATCAATCTTCACAGACAGATATTTTCCATTATCTAATCGTAATACGGATGCATCTGCGCCTGGTTTAATTACAGTACGAATACCAACCTCATGATCATATTGGCTATACACCCAAATTTTACTTGCAATATTAGGAGATGCCAATAATTTCATCATGATTTTTGAATAATCATTAATTATTTTGAATTTTTTTTCTTTTGAAATATTTTTCAAATATGCAGGTTTTTTTGAAGGTAAATCAAGTAGAGTGGCATTTGCAATAATATCTGCAGACATTTTTGCAAATGTTTTTTTCCCTTTTTTTACATGAACATTATTATCAAATTTCACACTACCAATAACTGAACATCCAATACGGAATTTTTTACAGATAGATTGTAATTTTTTTAGTTTGGTTTTACTTGTTACAATTAACATTCTTTCTTGTGATTCAGATACCATAATTTCATCTGGATGCATGTCAGATTCTCTGGTATGAACTTTGTCTACATCCATCTCAATTCCAATATCCAAAGCTTCTGCAGTTTCTGAAACGGCACAAGATAATCCGCCTCCACCTAAATCTTTCATAGCATGAATAAGTTTTTCATTTCTTGCCTCAATAATTGCTTCAATGATTAATTTTTCAATAAAAGGATCAGGAATTTGTACAGCAGAACGATCTTCAGTTTCTAATGAATCAGACGCAAATTGAGAACCACCTATACCATCTCTACCTGTAGACCCACCCATTAACACCACAACATCGCCTTTTTTTGCATGATTTTTGATCAAGTTTTCTCTTTTACCAAATCCAACAGATGCAACATCAACTAGTGCATAATTTTCATAACATTCATCAAATTCAACCTCACCACCAATTGTAGGAATTCCCAAACAATTTCCATAATCAGCAACTCCTGTGACTGCATTTTTGAAAAGCCATCTTGCTTGTTTATCTTTTTCAATATTTCCAAAACGTAATCCATCAAATATTGCAATAGGTCGTGTTCCAGCGGACAAAATATCTCGGACTACACCCCCAACACCAGTAGCAGCCCCACCATAAGGTTCTACAGCAGATGGGTGATTATGACTTTCAATGTGTGCAGTAACAACATACCCATCACCAACATCCAATACACCAGAATCATATCCTTTTTCAGTAATTACAAGGGGTCCATCCATCGGTAACATTTTGAGATGTCTTTTTGATGACTTGTAAGAGCAATGTTCTGACCATTCAGCAGCTACAATTTGTAATTCTGTAGAAGTTGGGACCCTGCCAATTTTAGATTTTAATTCTTCTAATTCTTGAGATTCAAGACTCAATTCTTAATCCCCATTTTTACTAATAATGATTCAAAAATTAAAGAAGATGGTTTGTTATCTATAGGATTTATTTCAGATTCAACTGCACGTTCTGGATGTGGCATCATACCAACTACATTCCCATCTTCATTACATACACCAGCAATCCTATTAGATGAACCATTTACAACGTCCCCATAACGAAATACGATTTGATTTTTTTTCTTTAATTTTTTTAATGTGTCATCATCTGCATAATATTTCCCTTCACCGTTTGCTATAGGAATTGGGATTTTATCATTTAGTTTGAATTGATTTGTAAAAGGTGTTGTATTATTTTCAACAATTAAATCAGTCCATTCACACATAAAATTAAGAGAATCATTTTTGAGTAAAACCCCAGGGAGAAGACCGGACTCTACAAGAATTTGAAATCCATTACATACACCTAAAATTGGAATACCTTTTTCTGCCATTTTTTGAACATCTTTGATGATTGGACTATGTGCTGCAATGACCCCTGCTCGAAGTCGGTCACCATATGAAAAACCACCAGGAAGAATTACAGCATCAATATTTTTTGGGAGTTCTTTATCATGCCAATAGTATTGTGCATCTAGATGAAAAACATCAGTTAAAACATGAAACATGTCACGATCACAGTTGCTACCAGGAAAAACTACAACTCCAACTTTCACAACTATTTTCAGATTTAGAGATATTTAATTGGACATGAGATAAAATGGGTTTTCAGCAGTAGAATTAGATCGCTTAGGCATCAAAAACATCAATGGTTATTTTACTTACCATAGGGTTGTAAATTCGTACTTCATCACAAATTTTTTGAACCTTTGATTGTGCAGTTTTTTTATCTTTTTCTTTAATTGTAAATTTTAGCATTTTTGCAGTTTTAATTTTAGAAACTGTTTTGTGGATATCTCTAAGAACTAAATCATTAAGAATTGTTTCACCTTCAGGATCACTAATTCCAGGTTTATTTTCTATAGTTACATGTACATTGAAACTTGCCATGAATATTCTGAAAAGTAAAAACGTAGTTAATCTATCTTCCGAACAAGATTGTCCTGTATGAAATTATTTGAGTTTTAAACATTATTTGAGCACTAAATACAAAATCACCTTGATATTGGAATTTATAATAGAATGATTTTGGATATTATGTATGGCAAGAATGCGTTATTGGAAAATAACATCTAGTGAGATGGATAGTTTATCTTATGATGAAAGTAAATTGCTAAATTGGGAGATCAAATGTATTAGAGAACCTGAAGAGGAGGCTCATTTTATCGGCGTTTTCATGTATAGAAATGGTACAGCATATGACTATGAATCTGTAAAAGGGATTTGTTATTTTTACAATAATATTGATAGAGAAGAACTTCCAAAAATTACCGGTTTCCTTCAAGGTAAATACAATGGTAAGGAATTAGAGAAAGGGGAAAGAATATTGTTAAAGGATTCAACAGAAATCTACTCCAATAAAGACATTGGAGATTTAGCAAAAGAGATGGAAACTAAATTTAACACTAAAGCAGTAATTTCATTAGAATTTGATGGAATATCTCAAGAAGAACTCAAAGAAGCAGGAATGCCTGAAGCAAAATTATTGCCAATTCCCACTAAATAGATATACGCTTTAATGGTAAAGATATCAGATGTCCGAGCTAGACGGTATCAACAAACATTTTGAAGAGTTAAGAAAAAGACTATTAAAAATAGTACTAGTTATTGGAATTATCACAGTAATTATTTTGACATTTCATGCAGAACCAATCCATGTTGGAGAAATATCTTTGTACTATATTACACCAGAGCCACTAAACAATATTGCAGCACAAATTACACAACATATGAAAGACAATCTTGTTCCAGAAAGTGTTCAACTAATTCAAACTGCCCCAGGACAAGCTTTCTTTTCACAAGTATACATTGCAGCATTGGTAGGAGTAGTTGCAGGAATGCCAATTATCATCAGAGAATTGGTAGGATTCATCAAACCAGCATTAAAAGAAAATGAAATCAATGTGAGTAGAAGTATTTCACTTCCAGCATTAGGATTATTCATTGCAGGTTGTGTGTTTTCTTATAATTTTGTCATCCCATACATTTTAGAATTTTTATACAGATATGGTGAATCGGCAGGACTTGTAACGTTTCTAAATATTATGGACTTTGTAACTTTTATTTTACAATTTTTGTTAGCATTTGGACTTTCATTTCAACTCCCACTTGTAATGTTTGCAATTTATGCATCAGGTGCAGTTGATTCTAATTTTTGGCGAAAAAATATCAGATACGCAATTGTCATTATTGTAATATTTGGTGCAGTAATTACACCAGATGGTAGCGGGGTTACAATGTGGTTTATTGCAGGACCAATGATTGCACTTTATGTAACAGGCATGGTATTCATTGAGCGTAAAGAACGTAAAAAATTGAACATTTAAATCTAAAATCAACTGTAACTGGATTATGACAGTTATGGGTCCAGAAATGATCATATTGATAGTGGTAGTTGGAATATTGATTTTTGGAGCTGCTAAGATTCCAAAATTAGCAAAAACATTTGGCAAAGCCAAAGGTGAATTTGAAAAAGGAAAGATTGAAGCAGATAGAGAATTAAAAGATTTCAAAGATGAAGCAAAATCAGACACTAAAGATGAAGCAAAATCAGACACTAAAGATGAAGCAAAATCAGACACTAAAGATGAAGCAAAATCAGACTAGTTTTCAGCGATTTTTATAAAATCATCTAAAATTTTAGAATAATTTTCTTCGAGGCTACCATTCCCAAACAATCCAGAAAGTTTCATCTTTCCAGATAATTTCAAATCAACATCTACTACAATTTTAGTGCCTTCAGAATGTTCAATAAATTGTTGATAGATATGACTTCCTTTTGCATCACCACCAATTACAAAAATTTCATGAAGTGATGGTTCTTGAATTACATGTTTTGCCATTATTACTAATTCTTTATTTCCAAGCATCATGTGTTCTTCTACTACAGAAATATTTCCTCGAGTAGAGCGAACTCTAATGGATGGAAAATGTTGTGGTAGAATTTTTTGAAAGTTTTCAAAATTAGATAATATATCAAAAATAATTTTTCTTTTTGTATGGACTAATTTATCTACAGTAAATTTTGTCAAATTAATTCAGTGCCCCATCTAGGGTACAAATCATGTTCAATATCAAATTGGTCCAAGCATTTTCCAACACCATGGTTTACAATATCATCAATAGTTTTTGGTTTTGTATAAAATTCTGTAACAGGAGGTAAAATCACAACACCTAATCTTGATAACTTTAACATATTTTCTAAATGAATTGCAGACAATGGAGTTTCTCTAACCATCAAAATTAATTTTCTTGATTCTTTAATGGTAACTCCAGCTGCTCGAGCAACTAGAGTGTCATCATAACCATTTGCAATTGCGGATAAGGTCTTCATGCTACAAGGAACTACAATCATCCCATCAATTCTATGAGTTCCGCTAGAAATACTGGAGGCCATATTTTTTTCATCAGAAGTGCTAGTTGCAAGAGATTTTACATAATCTAATGTAAATTTAGTTTCCATTGAAATACATTTTTCACCCCATTCTGAAATTATCAAATGTGTACCAACATTTAGTTTCTTTAATTCCTCAAGCATCCTAATTCCATAAATTGCACCAGTACTTCCAGTAATTCCAATTATTAGTTTCAATAGTTTTAGTAAGAATCAGAGTATTTTATGTGTTAGATGAATGGAGAAATATATCAGGAATTTTAGGCATCGTTGTTTTCTTGATTCTCTAAATCTTTTCTAATTTTTCTTCGTTTATACCATAAAGAGATTCCACCTGCCCCCATAGCGGTTAGAAGAATAACTCCCATGATCTGTAATTCAAATGAATACAACATATGAAAAATTAAATTCGGACAAAAAAATATCTTGTGGTTTTTTACGATCGAATTATTAGAAAATATCTATATTAGATCCCGTTATCTAGGCATAATATGATTAAACGTTCGGAGATAAAGAAGATCGTAAATGATTATTCGGATGTCAAAATAGGGGTTTTAGGCAGTCATTCAGCACTTGAGATAATGGATGGGGCAAAAGATGAAGATTTTCAGACAAGGGTTTTTTGTCAAAAGGGAAGAGAAGGCCCATATCAGCGATTTGGAAGAATTGCAGATGAGATTACAGTTTTGGATAAATTCAAGGATATGGCATCCGCTAAAATTCAAAAAGAACTAAGGGATTCAAATACAATTATTGTTCCACATAGATCACTAACTGTCTACCTAGGTTACAAAACAATTGAGAATTCATTTAAAGTTCCAATTTTTGGGAATAGGAAATTATTCCAAGCTGAAGAAAGAACTGCAAAGAAAGGTCAGTATTATCTCTTAGAAAAAGCCAGAATAAAATATCCTAAATTATTCAAAGATCCAAAAAGAATCAACAAACCATGTATTGTTAAAGTTCAAGAAAAAAAGAGACCGCTAGAAAGAGCATTCTTTACAGTATCATCATACAAAGATTACAAAGAAAAATCTGAGGAAAAAATCAAACAAGGAGTAATTGCAAGAAAAGATTTAGAGAAAGCAAGTATAGAAGAATTGGCAATTGGAACATACATGAACTTTAATTTCTTTCACACACCAATATCAAAACAAGTAGATTTCATCGGGATTGAAAGAAGACTACAAACCAACATTCATGATTATAACGCATTACCAGCAAAAGAGCAATTGGAAATGGATATTGATTTGCAAAATATAGAGGTAGGACACACTCCTGCAAGTATTAGAGAATCATTACTTGAAAAAGTGATAAAAATGGGAGACAAATTTGTAGCTGCGGTAAAAAAAGAATATGCTCCTGGAATTATAGGACCATTTTCACTTCAAAGTGTCATTACAAAAGATTTGGAATTAATTGTGTATGATGTTTCATTACGGGTTCCAGGAAATCCAATTGTTGCAACAACCAGTCCATATACAAAATATCAATATGGTCAAACATTTGGTGTGGGTAGAAGAATTGCAATGGAGATAAAACAAGCACAAGAAGAAGACAGACTAGATGAAATAGTAACTTAGAACTTACATTCAAAATTTTGAATTTAAGCTACAACATTGTTTTAAGAAAAATTAAAGGCGTAAACCCCCTAAATTGCAGAACTATGAGAGATTCCCTCTCGTGGTCATGGCCTAAGCGCATGATTGCCTTTTTTGTTCTGCGGGGTTACGCAATTTTAATCGCCAGATTTTATAACTAACGACATTATTTATTATAAAATAAATTAGTATTTAATATTTTTCGTAAATTAATTCAATTATAATTGATCTTTTTTGTAATTTATACAATAAGAATTTGTTAAAAATAATATTTTACATATTCTAAAGTAAGAAAGGATTATTTTTAACAAAAAATACACTCAGGTGTTAATTGGTTAGATTGGGAATATGTTGAATACCATTCGTTCTAATTTTGAATGATTAAAACGGTTTGACATTCAAAATGGAATGCTGATACCAATTAACAATACAAACTCTTTTTTTAGCAAAGTTGAATCAGGATTCATGAGCAGATCAATTTTCATTAGAGAAATAGTCACCACAGAAAAAGAACCAAGGTTGTGCCCCACATGTCAAAAAGAGGATAAATTAGAAACAGACATCATAAGAGAAGAAAATTCAGGAGGGAAAACAATTCTCTGTTCTCGTTGTGAAGCATTAGTCGTAATTACAAAAAATAATTTAAAACAAGTCAACTTGTCAGCAATGAAAAATGATACTATTATGTTAAAAGAACCTCATTTGATTAGAAAACTTGGATACTAGTCAGATTTTTCAAGTAATTCTTTAATCACAATACTGCGAACATTTGCAATCTCCCAATCTCGAAGATTTGCCTCCTTACATTCTTCTTTTATAATCAATCCTGCCAATCCCTTACTCCAAATATGGCGTTTGGTATCATACACTTCAAGAATTTTACCATGTTTTGTAATTTTGATTGCTCCATGACATCGCTCAATTATTTGCAATGCAACCCTAGAATAGAGTTTTTCAAAGTTTGCCATACCAAAATATCACCATAACATTTCAAAAAGGTTCTGATTACGATACGATAATAATATACCATAGAATTTTCAATAGTTTTTGCTGATGATTAATCAAAAAACTAAGCTATAACTGAATATTGATGAGTTTGCCGAATTATGAAGCATCGAATTAAATTATAAACAAATGTAATTAAAAAAATATTATTACTATAATGGGTATTAATACGATGAATTGTTTATTTATCTATGGTCAAATTACCTGAAAAATTTCCAGAGTACTCAATAATGTATAAAACAATTTTAAACCAAATTAATTATTTAGAAAAAATAAAAAGTGATTCTGACGATGAAATTGAAATTCAAACAAAAATCAACAATTACAAAACAGAATTAAATAAAATCAAGAAAAAATTTCCAGATAATTATTTTGATGAAGGGTATTATTCATGAGAATGATCATGGCCACAACCACATTGATTATCATCTCCTTTTAGAGACATCAGGGTTACAACCATTTCATCACGAATTTTCAAAGAATCACCAATTTGTTTTTTTAATGAATCTGAATTCCAATTTTCTTGATGGAGTTTACGAATAGTATCAATAATTTCAAGATCTAAATTTAATAGATTATCCATTAATTGTTCTTGTTCACTCATAATTCTCTAAAAATTTACTAAGAAAAAAACCATTCTAATTGGAAAAAAGAGTTAAGCCTCTACACTTTCTTTTAGTAGATTTTTCCTTACTAGTATTGGAATATTGTAATAAGCAGCTAATGCCATGGCGTCAGATGCACGATAATTTCTCAATACCAAATCTTTTTTCCCAGTAAAATACAGATTTGCTCGCAATACTTCACCACTATCATAAATTTTTACTTTAACCAAAATCAATTCATTTTCTTCACAAATATCTTCAATCATTTTGTAAATTGACGGGGCTGGTTCTCCGTCAGTTTCACCGAAACTTGAGATATGTTTTGCGACTTCTCCCGAAAAGGCCCTCATATGGAATTCTTTGCCATTATCTGCCTTTAACACAACCATTCCTTCAACGGCATAAGGATCAACAAACCCAACATAATCAATTGTTACAGAATCATAATCAGGTTCAGGGGCTTGATCAATATTCATTATATATGGATAAACTGGGCATATAGCGCTTATAAAGATAGCAAAATAATGAGATCAAATTTACAAAAGATTTGAAGATCGAAAATAAACGATCAAAAATCCCCATACCCCAAATTATTTAAAATCCCCATCTATTGATAGCTTGTTGTCTACAAACCCTGAACGAGCAGTTTCGTATGTTCTAAACAAATACGTTACAGAATACATGGACAAAGATGTTCTAGTTCTAAATCAAAATACACAAACTAGAGAAGCTGCAAGAATGTTACGTCACTATGAAACAGATGACATTATAGTTACAGATGATGAAAAAAAACCTGTAGGAATTGTAACAGATGAAGATATTTTAAACATAGTAAGTGATGCTTCCGTTTATGCAGAAGCTACTAAACTAAAACAAGTCATGACCACACCTTTAATCACAATTAATGAAAAATCAACATTGCAAGATGCATTACATAAAATGCGAGATAACAATATTAGAAAACTACCGATTCTCTCAAAGAAAAATCAAGTAATGGGAATTATTTTCCAAACAACAATTGCAAATATAATTAGAAATGCTACAACAACAACACCTCGTCTTTTAAGTCCACCAGTAAAAGCAGTGTTAGGAAATCTTGGATTTGTTTTACAATTTGCAGGAGTTTTATTACTGATACCAGCAGTTGTTGCAACCGTTTTAGAAGATACCACAAGTGCAACAGGGATTTATCTTACAACAGTTCTGTTGCTAGTAACAGGTTTTTTCCTAAACTCTTATGGTGAAAAATCTAGTCTGAATCTGCAACAAGCATCAATTCTTGTATTTTCAAGTCTATTTTTACTATCACTGTTTGGAACAGTCCCATATCTCTATGTATTTCCAAGTGATGAAACAAATATAGAAATTTTTGGCAATGCATTTTTTTCAAGTGCAGCAGGATTTACAACCGGAGGAATATCACTTTTTGATGAGCCTGAAAATTTAACTCAGAGTTTCACATTCTATCGTAGTTATACTCAGCTTGTAGGAGGAATGAGTTTCATTTATTTGGTAATTACAGCATTTTATCCTGAATCAAAACTACAATCAATGAGAGGTTTCATTTCTGGAAGGGCATTACATATGAAAGAATTGTTCTTAACCATCACAATAATTTTTGGAGTATATATCGGAATAGTTGCATCATTGTTGTATTTCTTTGGTGAAAAAAATATTATTGATAATGTATCATTAGCGATGAGTTCACTTGCCACAGGAGGATTTACACCAACATCAACAATTCTAGAGGGAATGGTATGGCAAGAACACATAATATTGATGGGGGCAATGATATTAGGAGCATTACCATTCACATTCCACTATGCATTTGTTAGAAAAAAATTCCTTTCACCAAAATTAGGAAAAGAGGTTTTAACTTATTTTGCAATTTTAGGAGGGGCAATTGTATTATTTATTGGAGTTAGTGGGTTGGATCCTTTACAAAGTGCATTTTATTCAGTGTCTGCCAGTACTACTGCAGGACTTCAACAAGAAAGTCTTGCAGGATTAAATGGAGGAGCTCATACTATTTTGATAATTTTGATGTTCATAGGAGGTTGTGGTTTCTCAACTGCAGGAGGATTGAAAATATTTAGACTTTTTCATCTTAAAAACGGCATAGTATTTTTACAAAAAGCTAAAAGAAAAAAATTATCACCTCAATCAAAAAAAGAATTAATTTCTACTTTAATCATTCTTGCATTGTTTCCAACAATTTCAGCAATTACAGGAGCACATCTTGCAGAAATTGAAAATGTACCATATCAAGATGCATTTTTTGAAGCTGCAGGAGTAATTACTACCGGAGGGTTATCTGCAGGAGTAATTGATTCAGAGACAGATCCTGCAACAAAGGTGGTTTTAGGATTTTTGATGATTTTTGGAAGGCTAGAAATCATCGCAATAATCTATATTTTTGTGCCTAAACTAAGTTAAGATAGAATTTATTGTAATAAAGAGGGAATCAAACAATGGATGAGCAATCAAAGAGAGACATCAATAAAGGAAAAAAATTTGTCATTTTTGGATTCATAACAATTGGGATTTTATTTTTGGTTTATAGTAGATATCAAAATCCAGAACTTTTAACCCCAGATGTAATTGAATCAGTTCAAAGAATAGCATATGGATTTTACATTGCACTGATAGCATCATTTGGAATTATTGCCATGGGAATGTATAGGTACCATAAAGGAAAAGTTGAGAATAAAGGAAAAGACCTATCAACAATAATTGCACTTGTTACATGGAATTCAAAATCAAGAAAGATTTTTGTTAGCACATTTATCATATACGGAGTGTTCTTTTCTCTAGTTTCAGGAACATTGATCTATCAACCAGAAGTAAGTTTTTCAATTCATTATGGTGCAATCATTCCATCAGGATTTATCGCACCATGTTGTGGAGAACTAGGATATATGCCAAAAATCATTATTTATCTAACAGAGCATATTGGATTGCAAATAATTCCATTAAATTTAGTTTTACAAATTATTGTTTCATACCTAGTAGGATTAAATGCATCAATTGCAATTAGTGCATATACAATTTCAAGAAAAGGAAGAGGTGCAAGTACTATTGGCGCAGCTGCAGGATTATTCATTGCATGTCCAACTTGTGCAGGAACATTCATGTCAATATTCATAGGAACCGCAAGTGGTATAGCACTATCAATTGCTTTAACTCAATTACAAACATTATTCATTGCAATATCAATTCCAATATTGATAATTACACCATACATAATGGCAAAAAAATTAAGAAATAAAGATGGTAGTTGTAAAATCAATAGTGAGTCAAAATAATGGGAATTAAATCAGCCTCAGAATACATTGATTTTTTCATCAATCTGAATATGGGAGAAAATGTTAGTTTATTGAGATTTGCAAATAATGAAAAAATTGTTCTAAAACAAAAATTAGAAAATAAGAATATGGATAAAATATCAATCAAAAAGGGAATTGAAATTTTAGAAGAATTAGTAAAAGAAATTAATGAAAAGGGGGAACAAGACGTGTTAGAAAAATATCGGATGTAAAAAAAATTGAACAAAAATTCAGAAATTATTAGAACAGAGATTATCAGAATACTCAATGAAAATGGTAAGATTCGAGGGAATGAACTTGCCAAACGAGTTATACAAAAAGTTGGGAATGAAAAAACTGTGTATAGAGAAATAAGTTCACTTGTAGAAGCAGGGGAGATTGAAAAAAAAGTTCATAGTAGAGCACACATAGAATACGAACTAATTGATCTAAATGAATCAGTTAATAATCAATTACAAAATTTACACAAAGAAATTGAAATTATCTATAATGAAATTGAAGATTTTAAGATTGCAACTGAGGAAGAGAAATTCTCATATCACGAAAGAACACGTTCAGTCATTCACTTAATTCACATCATACAATCAACTGATGGAATAATGAAGTTATTATCATATTATCCGGCATTCAAAAAAGATAAAATGTTCTCACAAATTAATAGAAGAATTAGTGATAGTTGGAAAACAATAATGGAGATAATTACACATCAATCAGAAGAGAATTTCTTAAATGATATTTTAGCAAACTTAAGGATATCACAATTAGATCCACAAAATATCAATTAGATTTCTTTAGCTTATCTACAACAATATTAAAAATTTCATTATTGTCAAGTAAAATGTAGGGAAGATCATTTTCTTCACATGCTTGACCACTTTCAGTATCACGAGTAACTAAAACCATATTATTTTCTTTGGCATAATTAATCACAGAATAATCTGTTCTAAGTTTATGCCCAGCAACACGTAATTTTTTAACACTATACGCATCATATCCTAATTCTTTTAATTTGTCATCCCAGCCATCATCCATTTCATCAATAAGGATTTTCATGGTGTATATTGATTTGAATTCAATATTAGTGTAAACCAAAGAGGCAACTACTTATTTTGAATAATGTTATAATTTTTTTAATGGATACTAAAGATATCGATAAATCTGAAGAATCAAAAAAAAATCACATCACATATTATAGATCTTTAGAAAAAACAATTTTAGATCTTAAAAAAGAAAAAAATCAGGAAAAAGAAAATGTGATAATAAATCATCTAGATAAAAGAATAGAGGCAATGGAAAAAGATAAGAAAAGAATAAGAGAAATGTTTCCAGACATTACTGAAGAGGAATGGAATGACAACAGCAGGTGAAAAAAATCACAATAAACATCTAGATTTACTTCAAAATTACAAATTACATCTTATAAAATACATTGAAGAGTTACAAAAAATAGATCAAAAATCAGAATTTGCAAAGAGTTGGAATGAAACTACAATTAAAGAGAGAAAACAAGAACTTCAAGTGATTGATAAAATTATTAAAAACTTAATCAGATTCTAGTTGTGATATTTCTGTGTTAAATCATAAAGATTTTCACAAAAATTATGGACATGTTCAGAAGATATACCATCAAACCAAGCAACTTCTTTGTCTATATGATAGTCATTAAATGAATTAGGAGTATGTAATTTTACAAACTCTATTTCATTTAAAATTAATTTGTTTATTTCATCTAATTCTAATTGTGTTAAATCATAATTGCAAGTCATTAAATCAATTTGAACAAAGAAATTTCCATTACTTGGATTAATCCTGGATTTGATAAACGGTTTGTTAAGATGCTGACATTCACGATAAAATTTTTCATATTCAAACATTTTAGAATCTCCAAGATACTTTTGCAAAATCATAATGTTTGTTAAAAATACAAGTATCTAAAGAAATTCTAAAGATCAGCAGTAAGATTCTTTACTTTTGTAATTAAATTCATTTTTTTGTTAATTGATATTTCAGGCTCCATTGTGAAAAATACAATATTTCTCTTTGTGTAAATTACCAATTGAGAGACTTTTTCTCGTTCTACATGAACATATCTTACTTTACCTAAAGAACGATCAAAATCTTTTCTCATTGCACGTCTTTGTGCAACTTGTTTACAGAAATGTTCCTCCTCTTTTTGAGAATTTAAACTGGTTTGACCTGTTTTCATAATTCCTTCACGAATATTTCCTTTAGCATCAATGATTGCAGCAAACCTCATTTTTGGATCGGCATTAACAATTTTTTGAACAATATCAAGTAAATCTATTTTTTTCTTAGATGCCATTTCTTAATCACAAGAAATTTCAACTAAATATATCTATTATGTCACTTTAAAAGGAATTACAAAATATTTCATGATAGTGTATTTTTATTATTTCTGTAAAATTTTTTGAAAAAGCATCTAATTATTAATTAGATTAAAAAAAGAGAGGTATGAAAACAGGATTCCCTTTAATCATCATAGGGACAATTATGTTCATTATTGGACTTGGATTATTTTATTCAATTCAGATGGGTGAAACTAATTCAGATTTACGATTTGTTAAAAATATGGGCACGTTTATTGGTTTAACTGGGATAGGAGTCACATTTGCAGGAATTGTCATATTTCTGATTAGTAGAAATACACCACCGATACAAGAAAATTTCGATATAGAAAATAATGAATAATTCATGTTTGTAAATTATTGAGTAAAATGATTTAATTTCAAGATGTAATAAAATTTTAATAACTAAAATTAGCAATGTCAGAAATGTCTGAAAAAATTTGGGTAGGTGCAATTTATCTTAAAGATGAAGGAGGATATGAAATTGTTTTAAAATCACTTAATCATTATAAAAATCGATTAAGAACTTTAGGTAAAAGTCCAGAATTAAAAGAATCAGCTGCAATGTTTGCATCAGTGTTAAGTCAACAAGCAATGAAAACAATTCCAATAATAGATCAAACAATACAAAAAATTCATGACAGTATACAAGATATTCAAAAAGTAAATTTACTTAAAGAAGATATTCCATTTTTTGAAAAAGCATTATCTTGTTATGAATCAGATATCCATAAAGCATGGGATACAGGTCATGAATACTTTGTAACATTAGTAGGGAATATGGAAGAATCAAAAACAGATTTAGAACTAATTAAAACTGCGCTAAATAAGATCAAAGAATATTCACAGTAATTTTACAATCCTTGCAAATACCAATCAAAATAAGGAAGCAAAGACACACATTGTTTCTTTTTTTCAATATTATCAGAGACATTACTAATTTTTTGGATTTTTCCTTGGAGATATTCTTCAGTCAATTTACTTCGAAATTGAGGCTGAATTTGTTTTATTATATCAATAATATCATCGGAAGATGCCTCATCGATATTATCCATTATTTTTTGGATTTTGGTTTCTAAAGTCATATGAATTTTAATGAAACTCCCATTATTATGTTGTAAAATTAGATAACATCATCATCATCCCAAGTCAGACGAAATCGTCCAGTTACTCGGAACATGTTTAATTTTCCACCATTTTTAAAATTTAATTTATGTGATTTATGAGAAACATCTTCAATTTCCAAAGTAGTATCATCCTGAATAGCTTGAAAAACTATAGGATTGTTAGAAATTTGTTTCCAGAAATGTTTATCAAAATCAATATAGAATTTTGTATACAATAACCCCATGTATTACATATCATAGTACCTGAATAAATAACTAGACTATTTGGAAAATTCTGTCATACACAAGTTAAAAATTAATAATTCATTAAATTGATCTAATTTTCAAAAAATAATTGTTGAATCTTTTCAACAAGCGTAATTTTTGGCATTTCACATGGCGTAGTAATACAGTTGAATGTTTCAAATTCATCAATAAGCGGAATTAAAAATATTATGAGTAATGCCAAAATTATAAACAGTGAAATTAGTACTATAGATTTCATTGACTCTTTCTAATTCCAACATAGTTAGCAACTGTAGGATAGATAATTTCAAAATCAACATCATCTCTAATCACCTTAATTACTTTGTAGATTAATTGTTGAATTGTAAGATGTTCATCCCTATACAGAGTTTTTTTAGGGTTTTTGATGGAATCTAAAAGAGTAAATCCATTGTCAGTTTGTAGTAAGTTTCGCAACAATAAACTCGAAGTTTTTATTTTTTCATCAATATCCTTTCGAGGAAAATCAAACTCTAGTCTTTTAATTTGAAATTTTAAATCATGAAAAGAACTATTTGTAGAATGTTCAATATACTGATATAATTTTTGTTCATAGTTTTCCATTGGGACATAAAATTTCATGTTGCCTTTAATTTTCACAGAAATAATTTTTTTTTCAAGCAACAAATCACGTGTTTTCTCAAAGGTACTTTTTGCCATAAATTCAGGCACAACTAATTTCATCAAAGCATTATGATGTAATTCTAAATTATTTTTGATGATCTCAAATACTATTCTTTCACGCTCAAACATTTTATTAGTAGGCTCGTATTGACTCATTTTATCTAGGTCAACCTATGTTATACAGGTCATATATTAATTATTTTCGGTAATTAAGAATCAATCAAATGATTTCAAATTAGTAAAATAGTCTAGTTTTGGATTTGAAAATAACAAGAATTAGAAATCTATTCTCTATCGATGAATTCGGTAACACCTGGTGGTTCTGGTGCAAGTCCTTTTCTTTTTCTAATATCAGCAACAGCTGTTGCTAACATGGATTTTGGAACTTCTGTCCATTCTTTAAAAGAGGTATTCCATGTTGCACGACCAGCAGTTTGACCTCTCATTGCTTCAGATAAAGTAAATGTTTCAGAAGCAGGAATCTCACCAATTACAATACTTGATGCACCCTTTTGAGACATATCAAGTACTTTACCACGTTTACCAGAAAGAATTGTTGCAACATTTCCTACCAAATCAGTAGGTACACGAACTTCAATTGCCAATGTTGGTTCCAACACAGCAGTACCAGCAGTAAGTAATGATCCCATACAAGCTCTACGGGATGCAGGACCTAATTGAGACAAACCTCTATGAGCAGTATCCTCATGAGGAACAAAGTGAGTAAAGATAAACTTACAATCTCTCATCTGTTCTTTACAAAGAGGACCTTCTTTCATTACTTCATCAAATCCTGAATTTATAGAATCAGTTGACTCTTGAACAAATTGAACACCTTTTGTTCCATTGATCAAAACATTACCACGAGAATCAAATCTCATCACTCTCTTAATTGTATCAGTATCCCATCCAGCTCCTTTTAGCAAATCAGCTACAACCTTTTTGTCTTTCATATCACTGATTTCACCAGTTCTAAGCATATGAGCGATTTTAGGTTCTAAAGGTTCTACTTTCATGAATATTTTGTTATGTCTGTTTGGAGATTTTGCCATGATTGGTTCACATCCACCTTTTACAGTTTCTCTATAGTTAATCAAAGGTTCAGAGGTAATAATTTCACATTTTGCATCTTGAATTCTATGTGTTGCAACATCAAGATGTAGTACACCCATTCCAGCTACAATAGTTTCACCACTTTCCTCATCAATCTTTACAACTAGATTTGGATCTTCAATTGTTAGTTGTTTTAGAATTTCTACAAGTTTAGGTAAATCTTTTGGATGTTTAGGCTCAATTGCAATTTGAACAACAGGTTCAGAAACATATTTGACGCCTTCAAACATAGGTATTCCTTTAACAGAAGAGAGAGTATTTCCAGCTCTACATTCGGTCAATCCTAATAATGCAGGAATATTTCCAGCGCCCAGTTCACCTACTTGTTCTCTCTGGTTACCCATAAAGAAATTTACAGATTGAACTCGTCCTTCTCTTTTCTCATCTATAATATGGAGAGTTTGACCATCTTTGATAGTTCCAGAGAATAATCTTCCAATTGCAACAGGACCAGCTGCAGGATCTAATACCATATTTACAACCATCATAATTGTCGGACCATCATCTTTACCTGCAAGTAGAGCTTTACCAACATCTGATTCTAAATCACCTTTCCAAATTTGTGGAATTCTATATTTGATTGCCTCATTAGGTGCAGGATGATGTTTTACAACCATTCCAAGTACTGCATCAGCTAAAGGTGCTTTTTCTACAAGATCTGCAAGTTTTTCATTAGTATAAGCATCAATTACATCCTTGAATGTAATTCCTCTTTCTTTCATTAAATCAGTGTTAATTGCCCATCTGTCTTTGGCAGAACCAAATGTTACACTTGCATCCTGAATAGATACTTTCCATTTT